>Ga0209427_10000865_pt1 | contig 33567 bp, 35 predicted proteins | sample DeeMarSWOR136_30_FD_187465 | JGI IMG/M metagenome (GOLD analysis project Ga0209427, IMG submission 187465) | Marine sediment microbial communities from White Oak River estuary, North Carolina - WOR-1-36_30 (SPAdes) (version 2) | ecosystem: Environmental > Aquatic > Marine > Intertidal zone >...
GAAGGCACAAAAGTTGAGCCTATTGAGGAGATCGTGTCCTTTCGAGGAAGATTCTGTGAACAAGCAAGAAGTGGTGAAGCTGTGATTGCAGAAGGCAAAGTTGAAAGAGTGCAACAAGAAGGAAAACATGACCACTTCCGGTTGCTGTTGGGGAGCAAGCCCTCGGATCACATGATTTTGGTTCAGTAATTGTTTCTCTTTTTTTGTTATTCGGTGTAAAAGTCCACAAGGTTTCGTGCTACGTTACTGGAAATGCCATGTTTTTTCAGTTTCATGTATGACGCTTCAGTATCCTCTATCGAAACTTCTTCTATCTTATTGCACCAAGGAATTTTTGCTTCGTTTCTTATTCTTTCTTCAATTTGAATAGTTGAAGCTTTGGATGCTTCGGGTAGCAAGTTAATTACGATGTGAGCTTTTTTAACCATAGAGTGACCAGCCTGTGAAACGTAGTAATATGATGCTTTAAGATATAGGATACGTTTATCCTTTCATATAAATCTGACTACGAATTCAACACCACACATGAAAAAAAATTCATTTAAAAAATCCCCCACTAAACCGAGCTGAAGGAAACAAAAAATGAATAAAAAATCCTCATCCTAATGATTTGCGAGGACTCGAAGTCTCTTCACTGCATTAAGTTTCTCTTTGCCACCAACCTTGGCTTGTTTCACTGCATTTTCTAATATCTCAATCGTCTCATCATAGGTCGCCCTGTCCACGGGATAAGGAACCCCATCCTTTCCTCCCACACAGAAACTGTATTTCACCGGATCCTCCCAGCATGGTTTCTCGCCGTAGACTAGTTCAGACACTAAAGCTAAGGCTCTGACTGTTGCAGGACCTATTCCCCTGATACCTATCAGTTCCTCATAATTTTTGGGCTGAAAATCATACACCCGCTTAACCGCCTTCCAGTTAAGGTTGCGAGGCAGAGAGAAAGCGTCAATCGCATATTCTTTCCCTAGAGGCTCTGGAATCCACTCCTGCAGAGACTTCTGATGGACAGGACGAATAGACAGAAGCATCTTCCTCAACTTCTTCGGTTCCTCCTTGGCGATGTCAGTTGAAGTTTTTCGGCAGCCTTCACTCTCTCTTGCAGTCATGTCTAAAACAACATCTCTTTTAATGTCTCCAACCACGGCGTCGTGAGGCTCAACCACAAAATCTTTCACGTTTTCGGATAACCAATGATACCTCCGCGCCGACTTGTCCTTCGCGTTTATTCCCTGCTGAACCACAGCCCATTCCCCCCTTTCTGTAACAAAGAAGGCATGATGATAGAGAGGATAACCCGCCTGAATTGCAGCGGTGTCAACCTTTGCGCTCATTCGACTGGCATACAGCAAACTGTCGAGCTTGCTTGATGAAAAAGCGTATTTGTCTCCCAACTGATCGATTTCTGCCGGTGTTTTACGGGAGGTTTTGCCCTTCCCGCCGCAGACAGTCAACCCAAGTTCTCCTGAGTTTATCGCGTTTTTTAGAACACCAGTTAACACAGTGGTCACGCCAGATGAGTGCCAGTCATACCCCAAGACGCAACCCAAAGCCTGAAACCAGAAGGGGTCAGAAACTCGTCTCAGAAACGTGTCCACGCCATACTCGTCCACAATTATCGTAACCATTTCTTTAGCGAGTTTCTGCATTCGGAAAACAAGCCATCTCGGTGCCTTACCGTAATGAAGCGGAAGACTCGTAACACCTGTTCTCTTCAAGGCACAACCCACGTATCTAATCAGAATATAAGAAAAAGAAGCTTAAAATAATCTCTCAGTTTGCAGAGGATTCTAAAGCAGATGCCCTTCTCTGTCGATTTCTTCGAACCAAATTCGGGTTGATGAGATGGGATAATGATCTTCAGAGAGAACCATCTTCACTGTTACAATCGGCAATGGTGACATCCCCAAATTCTTCCGTTTTTCGTTAATTTCGCGAGCTCGCGGCTCCGTTTCCTCACTCACAACTATAGCATCAATTCGTTTATCTGACAAGGTGATTCCGTAAGCATCGTCTAAAGGCATGATTTCCGCCCTTTCCAAAAACCCCTTCTTTTTCAACAATTTTTTCAACTCCTCAAGGCGCTTAGCGTAGGGCGCGATTCTGTGAGGCTTTCTCATTTTCTTCACGAAATCGTCTGAGCAGAGACCTATGAGAACATGGTTTCCAACCTCGAATGCATTTATCAGTAGGACTCGGTGACCGCTGTGAAACAGGTCAAAGGTCCCGCCTACAGCCACGGTCTCAAACTTTTTCTCCACGATGTTCCATCACCCAATACGTGCGCCTTGAAGGTCAATGTTAGCTATAATAATCTTTTCTTCAGGCAAAAGTTTCTTGAAAGCCTCATGAACCCTTTCCATCTTATCAACTGTAACCAAGGCATGAACCGCCTCACCCAACATATTTTGTGCAGCACCAATAGCCCCAGCCGTCTCCGCAAGCTCAATCAACTTCTGAACACGCCCCGTAACAAAACCGGTCCCTACAGCAAATTCTTTACAAGCCCCCAGAAAGTTCTCAAGGGAGGGGTCGGCAAGGATTTTCTTGAGGGTTTTTCGTCCCCACTTGTTAATTATTTCCCTTTTTTCTTGAGAAGAAAGCATTTCCTTGGTTGGGTATGGTCTGAAGGTGCCTGCAATTATTCTGTGATCAGGAGAAACAGGAATACGATCTAATAACGCGTATCCGGGTGCGCCTGGTTCAATAGTTAATCCGCATCCTCCAAACAATAATGGACCAACAGTTCCTAAACCTGTTCGGCACCTCACCTCAGCCACGTGAGCTATTCTACCCAACTGATTGTATGTAAGATTGAGACTCAAAGCTTTGCTGAGAGCCAAAGCAGTGCCTAGAGCACCAGCTGCGCTAGACCCAAAACCCGCTCCAATGGGCACATCTACGTGGTGTTTCACAGTAACATGGTATGCTTCGGAAATATTCTCTAAAAAGGTTTCAACAACAGAGTTAGTTGTCTCAGCCTCTGGACAACATTCTCCGTTGATGAACACTTGAATCCGTTTTTCTTCAGCCTCAGCCACGATAACCTCAGTTGAAACCCCTTTTTTTAATGCAAATCCCCCACCCCGAGCACCAATCCGCTCGGGATCAGCAATCAATTTCCCGTCAGGAGTTCGGTCACAGATTTCAAAAAAGCTGGAAACTCCCGCAGGACTGAAGGCTCTAGCTCGTTTGAGCACTCATCCATCGCCCCTTATTTTTCAGGTTTGGGAGCCAACGATGGAAAGGCTTTGTAGCAGATTTTCACAACAGGTGGAACTATTGTCACGAGGAATGGTATCTCTGTAGCAAATGTCCAGACAAACCAGAGGAAGATCGCGTAGAATGGTGCGTTGCGTTCAAACCCTGTTAAGGGCAATGGAAGAATTTGACTGTACCCCCAAAGACCGAAACCTATGATGGCACTTCCCACAAAAAGGCCGACAACAGATGCTAATCCATAATTTTTCCATTCAGGTTTCCATAACCCAAATCCGACTACTATAGCAACGCAGGCTAAGAGGACGCCTAAAAACAGAGCCACAACCTCCATGGATATTGATTCAATGACAAATAGGTAACCAATCATTCCCGTTAACGCTACACTTCCAACAATTAATAGGACGAGTAGGTTACGCCACTTCATGTTTCTTCTTGAGATCAAGCCGATGAGATAGAAACCGGCAAAATTTGAGGTACAACCAACAGTGATGCTTAAAAGAGCGATTCCGTGTCCGGGTTGAACCATGTCACTGACGAAGATTCCGATTGCTGCACTTGTTCCTCCAACCCAAGGACCAAAAAGTACAGCAAAAATTCCCGGAACTATAACTGCTGGCCAAAATTTGACTACTCCGACAACTGGGCTTACGATTCCCATGTTTGTTAAGACTCCAACTATCGCGTAGAGCGCAGCGCTAACTCCTATCATTGCAATGTCTATAGTTTTCATGATTGCTCCATCAATTTTGTTGTAAGGAAATGAAAGAATTCGCTTAGCTAGATAACAGTTTCGTATGGTTTATCTGAACACGTACAACCGCTCTATATTCTTTGAACATACATTTTTATTCAAACAGAAAAAATTTAATTGTTTAAGTGCCAAACTTTACTAATCTTATGTGGTGACTCTAAGTGAAGTATAAGATTGAGATCGAACGCGAGGGATGCATCGCCTGCGGTACGTGCTATAGCATAGACCTTTCTCACTTCGAACCGGACGAAGAAGGAAAATCAACCGTTATTGGAGGAGAAACTGATGCCAACGCATCTTCTGGAGTCTTCGAGGATGATGAGATTGAAAACGCCAGAGAAGCGGAAGATTCCTGTCCCGTATCCATAATTACTGTAACCGAATTGTAAGCATCTTAAGTATAAACGAAAGTTCACTTCCGTTTCTTTCACTTTTACTCGCCAGAACAAAATGTTAAATCGTGAATGGCGAAAATAGCGTAAAGTTTAAGGGTTTGCAGACGGTTTCCCCTTTAAATACTTGTCTAGGGTGAGGAATGAATAGTTGAGTTCTGAAGAAACGTTGGTAGAGAAGAAAACCAAGGTTCTCATAAAACTTCGTGGTTACAAGCTACTGAAAAAGGAAGAAATAAAGAACGCCATCAGCTTCAACGTTAAAATTAAAGATGGAGACAAGGCGATTATCTGGGCTGTTACCACCGACGGAACAGTGGGAGTCGCATACGTTACGCAACTCAAAAAAGCCATGGACGACGCCAAAACTGAAAAAGGAATCATCACTACCATCGGAAAGTACACTCACACCGCTAAGACCCGCGCTAAACAAAGCGGAATAGAACTGATCCCCAAAATCTTTCCATCATTCCAAATTTTCGACCACGACTTCGTTTCGAAACATGAACTGCTCACACCCGAGGAAAAAGAAAAATTTCTGGAAGACTACAAAGTGCAAGCTTACCAGTTGCCCCGTATCAACGCTTACGACCCGGCTATCATAGCGGTGGGCGGCAAGCCGGGCGACATAGTTAGGGTCATTAGAAAGAGTACGACCGCGGGAAAATACGAGGCCTACAGATATGTCGTCTAGAACAAAATTTTCCGGCTTGATCGGTAGAAAAGAACTTCGTTTCTGTCATTCATAAATAAGAATACCTGTTATTCGCCCTGACGCTAGTGGCGGTAATAGGTAAAGGCGTATGTACTACGTTTAACATTCCAGCTCAGAAACGTTTTTAGGTGTAGCTTTATTCACAAGCTACAACTTTCCAAAAGTGAAGACAAATGGACATAGCGACACTATTAATTGCTTTAGGATTGGCAATGGACTCGTTTTCAGTAGCCATAGCAAATGGATTGGCAACTAAAACATTCAAAATCACTAAAGCCCTTAAGATATCAGCCTTCTTCGGATTCTTTCAGGCAATAATGCCAATCATTGGATGGTACGCTGGCGTACATATTCTAGATTTAATTTCAGATTTTGATCATTGGGTAGCTTTTTTTCTTCTAACTTTTATTGGTTCCAGAATGATTTACGAGTCCATCAGAAAGGAATCAACTAGACTCATCAGTTCGCTCAGCATCAAAGTATTGCTAATGTTATCTATCGCTACCAGCATCGACGCTTTAGCTGTTGGTCTCAGCCTTTCTCTTCTGAAGGTTTCAATCATAATTCCCGCAATCGTAACTGGAGTTGTTACGTTTTCGCTGTCTTTTTTCGGCGTCTATCTTGGCGGCAGATTTGGACGCGCTCTAAAAAACAGAGTTGAATCATTAGGTGGTCTAATTTTAGTAGCTATAGGACTGAAAATACTCCTTGAACACCTAGGAATCATTTAGCATCCTCACCTCTTCACAAAAATGCCAAAGCACTCTCTGAGCCTCTGTAATATCATAACTTCTTACTACAGCTTAAGGCTAAAAAAGAACAAAGTTATGTTGCGTCGCCGCGCGTGAATTGAAAGAAATTTTGCTATATTCTCTTTTTTGTAATATGTCTTCTAAGGAAACACAGTATTTTAGGCGTAGAGGTACAGAAGAAGCGTACTGAACTGGATTAGCGAGGAATTGTATTGAAAAGTACTACTGTGCAAACACTTTGGGAACGTAGAGACCGTATACATATAATGGCGGAAATAATGGAAGTAGCGAAAGGAAGCCAACTTAAGACTCGGATCATGTATAGAGCAAATTTGAGTTTTAGCCAAGTGAACGAGTATCTTTCCTTCCTGACTGAAATGGGTTTCCTTAGAGTCCACGTAGAGAATGGAAAGAAGCTTTACGAAACAACTGCTAAAGGTAAGCTTTACATCGAAAATTACATGGAAATGTCAAACCTTCTGAGATCACGAGACCATGCTGAAGCAAAAATTTTATTGAGATGATTCTTCGTGGAAATCCCGAATCAAAAAGATTATAACATCTTCACGGCGTTGCTTGAAACCATCCATAAGAAAGACCGTGGAAGACTCCGGTTTGCTAAATGCCAAAAATGTGGACGCTTGATACCCTTCAGGCTAATTTCTGTGACCAGTTTTAAGCTTAAATGTAAAAAATGTGGAAATAGTGTCCCAATAGGAACAGAAACTAATTCTGAAAAAAAGGAAAAGTAGCCTAACTAAGACACTTCCATTTAAAGAAAACACAGTGTAACATTAGATTATCTCTTAGATAAGCAATCACAGGAACCAGTTAACTGCATGTAGAAAAACCCAGCGTTCCTACTCAACTGTATCAAAGTAATGATCGATTTTTCAAATGCTTGTACACAAGTTTATAAGTAACTTTAAGGTAAACATTTCAGAATTAGTGTTCTGACGAAACTAATTCTCTTAACGAATAGGAGGTGCAACCCGAATGTCTTATGGAAGACCAAGAGAAATGCACGATGCAGTCTGTGCTGAATGTGGACAAAAATGTCAAGTTCCGTTCAAACCTGATCCTAGCAGACCTGTATACTGCCGAGAATGTTATGCTAAACGAAGACCCCCGAGAAGAGATAGATATTAAGCTAACCAGCTAGCATCTATTCTCGTCATTCAATCTTTTTTATATCTTTTTTTGTCGCACACCCGCATGTGAGTATGAAAAGTATCTCTTAAACAAGAAATGATATATCATTTAATGGTGATTTAATCCTGATATGTGACGGAAAAAGAGGAAAGATTAGTTTCGAATATTTTTTGTTTCTACTCTTCTTCTCCCTCTTTCGGAGGCCATTTCTCTTTCAGAAGTTTCGCTATTCCAGACGAATCCCTTGGACCTACTATAACACGCCAGCCAGGCAAACCAACGTTCTTCAGTTCGTCTTCTGTCTCTCCGCTTAGCCTAGCGGCCATGCCGGGTATAATCAGGTACTTATGCTTAACCTTCTCTGCTACTCCTGAGTTCTTAACAGCCTCTGCGATTGTTTCTGCTGTGAGGTACCTCCCAGCTACGGCGCTTTCGACGCTGATCCCTTCAGTGTCAGCTACAATTAGGTAATAGTTGCCGCCAAAATTCTTAAGGTCAGACTCAACCGTGAAGTACGTTAGGGCGTAATTTGTGGTCAGCATCACCGGCGACATCTCATCAGGCTTCCCAAATGTATACAATTGTGCATCAACCGAAACTGGTTTCCTAGGGTCTGTATAAATGTTGAATCTCCATATGACGGTTGGTAATTGAACCCATCCATCGAGGCTACGCATTATTAATATGTCGGCATATCTGGAGATTAGCATAGAAGCAACGTATGCTTCATTCCAAGCCAGCATCTCCTTTGAATCTTTCTCACCGAACCATGCTGTGATGGGCGTTCCTATAAGCGGGAAGCCGAATAGCTCGTCCCCACCTTTGCACGCATTTCTTCTCACCATGGTGAAGTTGTTGAGGGTATCTGATACTCCTTCATTAGGAAATGTTCCTGGATCGAGCACCAAGTCCTTAACCCCATACTCAATCAGCGTCTTCGATAGAGATCTCAGAAAATCAAGGTCGTTCGGGGCAAAGATAGCTAAAGGGCAGTCGTACATCAACGCCAGATCAGCCATTTCTTTCCAATTGTCCTTTGTTGCAGCGTAAATTAGTGGCTTCCTTCCTGAAGCCACGATTAGTCCAGACTCCATAACGCTAGGGTCGAACGCACATAAAATCAGCGGCAGGTCCGTGGCCTTGGTAACCTCCTCCACAGCTGACCTGAAGGTTGTTGGATCATTTGACGTTGATCTAACGGCTATCATATCGAGCTTAAGATCTCTTCCAATGTAATTGTACAGAAAATTTTCAACTTTTTTCACTCGCTCGATGAGTGCTTCCTCTCCGGGGAATCTAGCGTGTAGTGGCATCTCGTCAGTTACATCAAAGGCTATGGACGCTGGGTTGTGGTAAGTGAACTCGTGGCGGTACAAGACAAGTTTGCCGCCTATTTTAACTGTATGCTCTCCCGTGCCGATGGTAACCTCCTTAATAACCGGCGCCAGCATCTCTTGAAGTTTCTTGTACGACTTCTCATGTTCCTTTTTCAGGAGTGGGGGACACTGTTCCAAGGAAACTTCTCTATTGACCAGCTTAGCCGCGAAGGCCATGCAGTTTGTTTCTCCGCATTCCTTACAGTTTGTTCTAGGAAGCAGCATATAAACGTCGATGGGACTGAGCTGCTTTATGCCTCTCTTGACTTCCCTTTCTGTCATGTTCATTCTCTCCTATATTTTTGCGTTGACCCAGTTAGCTATCTTTTCGGGTTTAGCCTTGCCTCTAGTCATCAACTGCTGTGTGACCTTCTTTATTGTTCTGATTGCATCTGGGTGCATCATCATGAACAAGTCAACTCCAGCTAGGAGTAGACTCAGTGCGGTTACAGTTTCCCATAAAGGTCCCCTGAGACTTCTCGGCTCCCATTCCGGACCCAAATTCAACCAAGCCTCTCTTGCAGCCCATGCGTTCGTTGTCCCGGATAGCACTGGGTGCTGAAGTTCTGTGTCTCCCATTAATGCTGCCATCCTAGCGCGCTCATGGATAGTAAATGAGTACTCAAGTCCGTAACCTAGCGCGGCTGTTGTTAAGTCCATTAGTATGTCGCCCTCGGGTATGTAATCGCCAAGTTTCCTGTTCAGCTCCTTAGCACGATTCAAGTCTAAAGCCGTGAATCCTAAAATTAAGTGCCCATATTTTGCAGCTGCTTTTGCCACGCCTTCGAGGACACCAGCTTCGTCCATGTCCAACGTAACGGAGCTGAGTAAAACCCTCTCGCCTTCAGCCACTTCGGCAACCTTCTTGAAAACTGCGGCATCCTTCTTTGGATCGCCACAACCTCCAATGATGAGTGGAACATCTACTGCTTGCAGTACCTCCTCTACAGTTTTCGTAGCCTCGGCTGGTGATGTATCCTTAATAAGTGGATCTGTACTCAGCAGATGTAGCGTGAGCACTTTCGCTCCCCATTTGTTAACTGCCATCTTAGCCCACGCAGCCGTGTCTTCCCAAACATCCTCGACCTGCATTCGTATTGCCTTCGGGAGCGTCACCTTCATGTCGAATACGTCCACGGAGATTACGGGTGGGTTTGGAGGAGTCTTCTCGAATAGGTAGAACGCTGGGGTGGTTGCGCCTCCGATTACTACTGGTTTGCGACTACCTCCCTTGCTCTTGGTAGCTCCAAGCGTTACTTCCCTAATCTTCCCAGGATATTCTTGGATAAAGGGGGTGAAGGGGGCTTCCAAAATTGTTGTAGGTTTCACAGTTGGTGGTGCAATAGCTTTCATCTTTGGAGGCGTGATATGTTTCAGTGCAGCGGAGGTCAAAGCTGATGGATCTAAAACAATTTCTCCTATAGTCAGCTCGACATCCTCGAGTTCAATGTCTCTGTTAGCGTCTAACCCTAGGAGCTTCAGTAGTTCAGCAAGTTTGGTGGCAGCCTTTTTTTCTTCCTCGCCCAACGTTCTCACTTCTCCACTCTTCGAATGATAATTTTCTTAGCATGAATCTTTGCGTCTTTGAGAATGATCTTGAATCCTCCAGCGGTGATGGGTACCCCAGAAACGGGAATCTCTAGGGGAGCTTCGACCTCCACCTCCTCCACTTCAGGTGCAGCTTCAGCAGGTATAGCCTTCCATCGTTCGACAACTGGATGCTCCCTTTTTTCGAGAAAGACCTTCAATTCATCAATTGTGTTCACATCTTTTTCTGTGGCTACTTTATCAACCATATTTTGTGGTATGAAATCTTTAACCCGTTCCTTGACGCTGGATGGCATCCAAACTATGCGGTTCCAGCCTCCATCAACCTGAAGAAACTTGGGGGACCTCATATACTCAATGGATAAGCCGTGGAAGCCGTCTACCTGCCTCCCTCCAGCGGCTGCGTCCGCCATGGTTGAGAAAGGAAGCCCATTCACGGTTCTTTCTTTGAAGCCCCTGTCAACGATTCCTAAACCATCAACTTCGGGGATGTAGAAAGCTATAGCCTCGAAGCAGCCACAGGATGTGTGGGGATATAACGCCTGCTCAGGTTTGTGCTGGCCAGTGTAAAGCTGGATTCGTGCTATTTCTCCCATCGTCTTTTCTTTTACAGCCTGATTAGCCCCTGACCATTCGCCCTTGAAAGCATCAAGGCACTCGCCTCTTTCGATCTTGAAAATTGGACCCTTCGGATCCACCCGCGCTGCAGCTCTGCCGTCGAACCAGCTTATGGCTCCGCAATTAGCGTACCTTTGGGGTGTGATCACGCAGCAGTGGGTTGGAGCAAAGGACTGGCATAAACTGCAGCCATAGAATTCCTCAACATCTTCATCCTTTAAACCTCTAGCCCTAGCATCTCTAGCCTCATAGATCACCATAGCCTTCTTCATCATTTCCTTCGCTTTTTCGGGGTCCGTGACGAAGGTTATCTGTATCTTCTCGATGAACGATAGATCGCTTTTGAACAGCCTATACAAGACCTTACCTATCATTTTGAAGCTGTTCAGCCCTTTTTCGAAGGATTTTTTGCTTAGCCTCAGCCATATGTCGTACCTCTGATTCAGGTGCATGAAACCCTCGATGAAATTGCAGAATTCGTGGATTCTTCGTTCTATAACGCCTTCAAGTTCTTCTTCAACTTCCTTTCCCGCGACATCAACCCAGATTCCAAAGGGATAACTTTTTCCAGCCTCTAGGTCCTTGAGGTCGGGACCGATCACTGTAATTTTTCCATCTTCAATTTCATCCATTGGCCTGCTTTTTACAACCTCAAACTTCGCTTCTACCTTTGGGCCTCCAAGTTCAACGTGCATTTGGTTCCTTCGAATCCTTTCTCCCTCATAGATCACACCGACGTCCACTGGTATGTCATCAAACATTGACATTTTTTAATTTCCTCCTAACTTGCTTATTATAGTCTCAAAACTTTGATTCCAAGCCTCAACCTTGAGGTTAGGAAAAGACCAACTTGCATGTGGATTGTAATACCGATTCAAGCTTATGGTCTTTAGATTTGTGGAGAAGTGTTTCAGTCCTGACAAGATTACGAACTCCATGTAATAAGGTAGTCCCATGAACAACGCGAGATCATAGGGACCTTTTCCGTCTAAGCCATTCCAGTTCGAGTCCTTGAGTCTGTTGCCGATGTCCATAGCAGACATTGATGCAGCGGGTTGAAAGCCTTGTTTCACAAATTCGTGTGCTGTGTGTGCCGTGGCGACGACGGGTATTCCAGTGGTCTTGTTTAGACGGATGGCGTAATCGATCATTTTCACGTTTTCTGGGTCAGTTTTGGTGGCTAAGTGTCCGATAATGAGGATAGGACGTTTTGCCCGTTTTATCATTGCCACAACTACTTCAGGTTTCATGATGACGAGAGCCTTTTGTGGCCCTGCAATCTCTGCTTTCTGCCAAGGTTCTGCTTTTGCGCTCATGTTAATCAACCTTTTTTCTAATCATTCTCTTTAGAAGAGTTGGGTCTGGAATTTTTGTCTCTTTCCATCCTTTCTCTTCGAGGATTTTGAGGACTTCAGGTTTCATGGTGATGGGTATGTCCATCTTGTTTCGGACAAAGAGATGGATGTCATCTGGCATAACACCATAGTAGCGTTTGTGCAGGTCAATATAATGGGTCAACTTAATGCTACGACCTTTTGTGGTGTCATTGGGTCTCATACAGAGCTTCGCAATCATCACCATAGCCTCTTCTTTAGTTTCAGCCGTGGTGAACAGGTGCTCAGGAGCTGGCCCCACGTAAACTTTGTCACCGGTTCTGGCATCATAAACGTACCAATCTTCCTCTTTGTCTTTTCTTCCAAGAAGCATACGCCTATACTTGGATCCATGCGGACCAACGATTACGGGTACTCCAAGCCTCCAGAAACCAGAAGCGATTGACGCTGCCTTCTGGGACATGGCTCCCCAAGCGAGTCCTACGGCTCCAACTCGGTTGTGAATGTAATCAGCGATTTCCTCGTAGTTAGCTCGTAGGTTACGTTTTGCGAAGATGCTTGCGATTTTGATTGCTGCTCCTGCTATGTGGGGGTTGGAGACACATGAGCCCACGTTTAGGATGCCGCCAGCTTCAAATCCACCTGGATATTTCTCGTAGAGGGTTTTTCCTTCTTCGTCTTTTACCATGGCTGCGGACATGGCTGCGCATCCTGAAGTGACAACTATGAACCTGCGTTTAGCGAATTCTTCAGCGATTTTTGCAACTGCTTCGTTGCCATCAGGATAATTTGCACAGCCTACGATAGCCACTACTCCAGGAATTTCACCGAGAACTATGGGACCGCCAACTTCTCTTATCTCTACGTCTTGGATAGCACCTCGTCCACAGCGCATCATGTACTTTTCTTTCCACAAATTGTCTTCTCCCGCCTTCACCATGAAACTGTGGAGGGGGAAGTCGTTGGGGCATGCACTGTCACAGCGGGCGCATCCTACACATTCTTCGAGGATTGCAGCCAATGGGTTAAGATCGCCTTTTGCTGCTGCTTTCATGGCTTCAGTGATAGGTTGGTTGTTGGGACAGGCTCGAATACACTCATTACATCCTGTGCACGCTTGACCTGCGGCAATTATCTCTTCTATATCTGGAATTATCTTGAACTTGTTTCTTTTCGGGGCGACAGCCATAGCAGTTTCGACTGCAACTTCTCCAACCTTGTCAGTGTCAAAAATCAGCACACCTGGAACCTTGCTTTCAACTAACCGGGATATAAGTTCATTTGCGGGTTCTTCAGTGCTGTTTTCGAGACCCAGACAATTTTTGGGACTTGATGCAATTACAGGGGTGTTGACTTTTTGTGCTTCTTCCAAGGTGTCTGCCCTGATACACTGCTCATCCACGACAATAAGGTCGGCTAATCCGCTGCGTATGTAGCGCAGTTGCCAAGAAATGGGACCAACTATCTTAGCTGAAGGATTGTATCGAGTTATGTCGTGGGCGGTGCAACATATTCCAACAACTTCGACTTTGCCCATTAGCTTCTTTTTTGTCATGTAATCAATTATTCCAACGCTTGAAGGCACGTTGTGACCAATTACAAGAATTGTGGGTTTTTTGACATCTGCCACTCCGAAGCCCAATTCTACAAGTGGGGCTTCAGGATCAGCTTTTGGAAAACCTAGAACGGAAATCTGGGCCAAATCCGCGATTTCCATTCCAACTTGATCTGCCATTCCGGCGTGGAAAGCTTTTGACTCAAAATCAATGTTGCTTCCTTCTTGCCCAGTGTGCGTAGCGGAAAGACAATGTGTAACTTGTTCTTCGGCCCAATCCAAAGCATCCTCCAAATCATTAAGGGTCTTAGGTCTGATGCCACAGACCAGACGTGTTACCGGGGCTTCTATATCTATGTTTAAGCCTCCCTGATCAAGGGGAATATCTCGCCCATATTTTTCTATCAAATGATCAATCAAGTGTCGGGCGTGGGCGATGTGGGTGGCGGCTCCGATACAACAGGCGAGGAGAACAATCCGCGACTGTTGGGCTGCCATGTTTAATCCACAGGCCCCTCGTTTGTCTCCTGATAGATCACACTTTCCGAAAGTGCATAGACAGCAGACATCACAGAAGGGCAGATAAAATGGTTTGTAGCGCTGCAGAAGCTTGAAGTCCCAATCCCTCAAATCAGTAATTGAGGGAAAAGGAGTCGGACCTTCAGGTTCTTCCCAAGTTTCATCGACAATCTTGCCGATGGAGACTTCCAGATTTTTTATAACCGCAACGTCTGTTTTCAGTTCTTTTGCTTTCACAAGCAAACCTTTTTTGGTCAATCGTATAATCACCTTTAAACTAGTTAAGAATGAAGTGAGTTAATTTGGCTCTTATTTAAATTTTCGGAAATTAACCACTTAGAAGTCATGGAATCCGAAAACGTGCTGACTATTTGGAAAGAGCTGATTGGTGCCATGATCGCTTTGCCGATAAGGCTTCTAAGCGAGGAAATTCTGCCAAATACGCATGAATTGGTTGCAGTGAAGCAGATTTTGATGCGCTAAGATTCTTCTACTTCTTTCCACCATTTTTTAGATTCGACTTTTCTGATTAACAGTTCTTCAACAAACTTGAGTTGTCTCTCGTATAGGTGAAGATTTTTTGAGTAGGCAACTGTTTTACCCGGTTTCACACCTATTTCTTTAGCCATGTGCTCCTTAAGGATTTGTAGCCCCGCCAAGTTGGCTGGTAAACCTGCATAGCAGTCCCAAGATCGGAAGTATGGGAAGAAGTGGAGTCTATCATCGTATATTTCTGTGTCGATTATAGTTAGACAGGGTGGGTCGTCTATGTGCAAGTCTTGGGGTATCCTAAGCACCATGATGTTTTGTCTGTCACGCTTAAATTCTTTGTATTTGTTTACAACTTCTCCTATTTGATCAACGGGTTTCCTCAGTCTTTCTCCGTAGGTGTAGCTTTCTTCTGGGCTTTTTTCTGGGAGGAAGAGGTAAGATAGGTAAACTTCTTCAACGTATTTTATGTCGCAGGGAGCCTTCTCATCAATCAATGGTCGATGCTCAGGATGATCTATTTCAAGGCTAACTGACAGTTTCTTTGTTAGAGTGATCTCGGAACCCTTTTCAACCCTGAATATGTCTCCTTCTCTGTAAATTAGACTCACTGCCTGATACCAAGCGCTGGGCAAGTCAAACGCCTTTATTAGGACATGCTTCATAGGTTTAGAATGGATGTTTCGGGTTAAAATCGTTTTGCAACATCAAAGAAGCGGTTGGATGAGATGCACGCGCTTCTTTGAAGAGAAGCCTATTCACAGAAAAAGGTCAAAGCAAGATTGAAAGCTTTTATGAACAAGTGGTGTATGTTGAAGAGATACAAACAATAGAGAAGCATACGATGATCGACTTGGACAATAGCCTGCTTATGGAGCTTTAGGAAATGGTTGACCTCGTAAAAATCATCTTCAATCCGATGGATAAAATGGTTGAGGTAGAGCGAGGAACGATACTGCTCGATGCAATCAGAGAGGCTGGTATAAACATTAGAAGTATATGCGGTGGAGACGGCGAATGTGGAACATGCAAAGTGATTCTCAACAAAGGTGAAGTCTCCGATGTATCAACTAAGTATACAAACTGGCTCTCGCCTCAGGAAATATCTGAAGGCTGCCATCTTGCTTGCCAAATCCGCATCCTAAGCGACGGCGAATTCACAATCCCTGTTGAAAGCCGAATTGCCAGCCCTAAAATACTTCTCAGTACGAAAATGACCATCGATAGGCTTGATCCCGAGTCGAAAAAATATCTAGTGACCTTACTGCCCGCCCAAAGCAGTGAGCATCTCCCGATTAGACTTGATGACTACTCAGGTCCAAGCCCAAAGGTGAGTAACGACATCTATAACAAGCTCCTTCTGATGAAAGAACCAATAACCGTGACCTTAAGCAGGGGGAATACGCCTCCTGAAATCATCGACGTTGAATCAGGTGACAGAACAGGCTCAAATTATGGTCTTGCCATCGATGTTGGAACCACGACAATCGTGGTGCTCCTTGTCGATCTGACGAACGGGAAGATTTTGGGCAAAGCTTCAGCGTTGAACAAGCAGGTCACCTACGGTGAAACACTAATTACAAGGATCGCTTTTTCACGTAAAGTAGAAAATGGATTGCGGAAGCTCCAGCATGCAGTCGTCCAAACCATAAATGATCTCGTGAACAGACTTACATCAAGCGCTGGAATCAAAAACGAAGAAATCACAAGCGTTTCAGCTGGTGGAAACACTGTTATGAACCATCTCTTAGCGGGGATAGACGTAGATTACCTTTGGTTTGTGGATGCGAATGATAAGATTCCTAGGAGCCCGATCATCAAAAAAGCGAAGGAACTTGGACTCCACACAAATCCGGAGGCTCATGTTTATTGTCTCCCCAACGTGAGTCGATTCTTGGGAGGAGACGCCATTGGTGATGTAGTAGCATCTGGCATGTACGATTCTGACGAAATCTCTCTTTTCGTTGATATGGGAACAAATGGAGAAATCATCTTCGGGAACAAGGATTGGCTTGTATCATGTTCCGTCGCATCTGGTCCCGCCTTCGAAGGGGCAGGCGTCAGATTTGGGATGCGGGCGATGCGCGGCGCGATAGAACATGTTAAAATCAACCCTGAATCCCTCGAGGCGGAATACACGGTTATCGGAAACGAATCTCCAACAGGTATCTGCGGATCAGGCATCATCGACGCCGCAGCGGAGATGTTTCACGTTGGCGTCCTTGATTTCAGGGGAAAGATTGTCGCAGGCCGAACGCGGCTCGTTAGAGATGGAAGAGACGGACTGGAGTATGTTATAGCTCCAGCAGAGAAGACGGCAATTGGTCGAGACATAGTGATAACGCAACGGGACATGGATTATCTCATGGACTCCAAGGGAGCCGCTTTGGGGGGAATAATGGTTTTGATGAAAAAATTTAACTTCTCCATCTACGACGTTAAGAACTTCTACCTTGCAGGAGCTTTCGGAACATACACTGATCTGAGGAATGCGACAAAACTGGGGATTTTTCCCGAGTTCCCGAACGCGAAGATACGCCCAATTGGAAACGGTTCACTTTCAGGTGCATATGCTACACTTTTGTCGATGAAGAAGCGAGACCATGCGAACGCCATAGCAAAGAATATTCTGTACATTGACCTTCTTGCAGATGTTATTTTCGCGGAAACATACTCTGAGGCAATTTATATCCCAGGTCCTAAGGAACTCTTCCCCAGCTACAATCCTTAGCCTGTTCAGTGTGAAGCATGAGGCAAGGCTTTTGCACATGGATAATATGCACCACGATTGCCGATTGATCCAGCAAAGAAAACAGTTGCCTATGGTATAAATCACTTGGAATCTACAATTACACAGGAGTTTTGTAATTCGAAAAAACCGAAGAAAATACTTGAATTACAGAAAATCTAAACCATGCACGTACACGGTTTCAATCACGTTTACTCGTAGTATATCAGCTCTTTTTCCTCAAGGTTTTTATGAAGTTTAGCAACCGCTTCGTAAACGTCTTCTTCTTTAGTGGCTCCTGTGCAAACAAGTTTTCCACTGGCGAAGAGAAGAATCACAACTTTTGGCACATCCATTCTGTAGATGAGACCTGGAAACTGTTCGGGTTCATACATGGTTCTTCCGAGAGAGTAAGCGCAGTCTTCCAATTCTATTCTCCCCAAAAGATTCGCTGAGGCAACTATGTTCACTACTTTGATTTCAGGTTTGCCAATGATGATTATCCCGCTTTTTTTCAGTTCCTTTACGACTTTCATAACCGCTTTTTTTGATTCCTTCTCAGACTTGGCTCCGGTGCAAACCATCTTCCCCGTACTGAAGATCAGAATGGCTGTCTTAGGCCTTTTTAACCTGAAAACTAAGCCCGGAAACTTTTCTGGACGATACTCAACCAATGGATTCCCCTTAACAACAGCATTCAGGTCAATCTTCTGATTCAACGTAGCAGATGACACTACGTTTTCGATTCGTATAGAATCTTCAAGATTAGGCATGTTTAATCGCCTTATACCAATCATGATTTTTGTGGAGTTATTTAAAGGGTTCTGGACGTATTACATCAGAAATTTTGGCACCAGCAAAAAAATCTATCCTACAAAATGTTAACAAAACCAAACAAGAAAAACCAACGGAAAAACTAAGCCAGAGACATAGAGAAAAAATCAAGGTTGATGTGTGAGTTTCTGTAAACTGTTTAAGGTTGCTCGATAACTCGCATAGCATATCAGAATACATGCAATCGCTGATAGAACTGGAGCTGCAAGGAGAGGGAAGTATTCTAAGATACGATAAGCGTATAGGAAAGGAGGCAGGAACGTGACTCCTACACAAGCAGCAATGATAAGCATCCCTAACCATACACCTTTCTGGTCAATGAAGCGTGCTCTTGGAACTTCGGTGAAGTCTGGAAAGCGACTGCCTACAGCCAAACCAACAAAAGCGCACTCAAAAAGCCCTGCAAATAATGTCACAATTATTGCGATTAGGGCTTCCAATCGAAGCTGCACCATTACCTGTATGAAAGCTGTGACAGCAACCAGAGCACAAAATGAAGGCGAAAGGGCTGTTGCAAGTTTTGATCTAATAATTTCTTTCTCTTTCAATGGGATAACAAGTAAGTTCAAAAAGGCGCTTCCTTCCTGACCTACCCCAGTTAATGCCATGTAAAAGGCAAGCATAAACACTCCCATTAAGGGACCCCAGAATAAGGCTAACTTATCAATCGTAGTGGTGGCAGTCTCCCAAGAAGAGTGGAAAGAAAAAAGAGAAATTAGGCTCAGCGCCAACGGCACGGCAATCCACACAATCATCTCTTTACGTCTAGTCAAACCACGCAGGTCCTTTCTTATCAAAGCCGCTTCAGCAACGGTAAAGCCTAGGCTCCCGAGGAAACCTCTCTTAGGAGTATACGATTTTGAAGGCTTCAGTTTAATGGAAAATGGAGCAGGAACCCAATATTTTTCCCTCAGTTTTACGCTTGCCCAGAGAAGCACTATTGCAAACCCTATATTGAATGCGGTATAAACGAGCAACTGCAAGTGTTCTGCAGTCAAATAGCTCATCACCGCTAGAGAAGACCAAAGCATCGGTATGAACCATGCATTTCCTATTCCACCCATAAACTGTTGAAGAATTGCAAACAGAAAATTAGCGTTAGAGACAAGGATGAAAGCCACCATGAAAACTAGGAATACAAACATTCTTATGGCCACAGTTGTTCTGCCGCTACGCTTGTAGAACGATGCCGATACACGGTTTGTTATTGCTCTAATAATCTCTATTAGAAAAGCGCCCAAAAACATTCCTAAGACGCCGAAAACTAAGCTGAGCAAGCCTGCGTCCACCATATTGACGGCTAAAGATATTCCGAAGGTTGCGCCAAAAACCACCGCAAGTAATGGAGCCAAAAAGTAAATCATGGAAAGTACTGAGGCGAAAACAAATTCTATAGCTTTTATAGGAAGCCAATTAATGATGTCTGCTGAACCAACGGAGGATGACTGGCTGAATTCGAAGAGCAAACCGTACATTACTGAAGCCAAAGTCATCAAGGATGGAAGAAAAATTGCGATCTGCAAAAAGAACAGGCTTAAATCTAAGTCTTTAAGGAATACGCCGGCAAAATTGTTGGCAAAAAAGGCTACAACCGGAAAACCGATTAAGAACATAAGAATGTTTATTTTTGGAGATTTCGCGAATCCTGTAGGAACCGAACCTTTTGTTCTTCTGGCTCTTACTGAAGAGAGGGATAAGATTTTAGCCAGATGCAATACGACTCTGAAATTCAACGTTATCTTCCTCATTTTCCGAGGGCTTCAACAATCTCTTTGATGTCGCTTGTGCCTGTCAGTTTCAGAAAGATTTCTTCAAGCGTTGAATCTGGCATCTGAGCTTCCTTACGCAATTCTGCGGGCTTGCCTTCCGAAAGCTTACTTCCCTGATACATGATTGCTATCTTGTCGCAAACTGCATCCGCAATCTCTAAAACGTGAGTGCTCATGATTGTTGTTACGCTATCACTTGCCAACCTATGAATTAAATCTTTTACAATTCTGGCAGATTTAGGGTCTAAGCCACTTAAGGGTTCATCGAGGATCAACAGTTTCGGTTTGTGCAGTAGAGCAGCAATAATTGCGATTTTCTGTTTCATACCATGAGAGTAGCCGCTGATCATCTCGTTTTCGCGGTTTTCCAAGTCAAAGGCGTTGAGATACTCTTCTATGCGGGTCTTTTTTGTTTCTGCGTCTAAGCCATAAACGTCGGCTATGAAGTCCAGATATTCGAGTCCTGTGAGAAACTCGTATAGTCGTGGGCTTTCGGGAACATACCCTACAATCTTCTTGACTTCCCAAGGATTACTTGAAACGTCAATTCCATAAACGTTCAATTTTCCAGAGTCTGCCTTCAGGAGACCCATAATCATCTTCATTGTAGTAGATTTACCTGAACCATTCGGACCGAGAAAACCGAAAACCGTTCCAACGTCAATTTGCAGATCAAAATTTTTGACAGCTTGAATATTTCCAAAGCTTTTGCTCACATTTTCTAATTTAACCGCTGATTGTGTTTTACTCAACTTTTAATGACCGCCGTTTGGTTTTTTCATCGTTTTGATCGTAAAAGAAAACGTCCTCAATTTTAACTTTGAAGTAATGTGCTATTTTGAAAGCAAGTTCTAAAGAGGGGTTATATTTTCCTTTTTCTATTGCTATAATCGTCTGTCTGGTTATCCCGATCTCTTTAGCAAGGTCTTCCTGTGTTAAATCATGCATTGCACGATACACCTTAAGCTTAGTTCGCACTCTACTGCTAACCTCCGTATTTCCTGCGGTAGTAATGCCAGAGAATCAAATGTAAAATTGATAGAGCACTGGCAGAGTAAAGAAGAGTGAACCCTGACTGGGATAAATCAGCATAACCCCTACTGCTCACCACCATTAGAACGAAGCCGACCAGCACCGCTCCCAAGACAAAAATCTGCAATGTAAGTGTGGATGCTTTTTCATGTATTAAGTGAGTCCGTTCATCTACCGTAACTGTTTCAACCCTACTTCTGAGAATGAACATTAATGCTAGTCCCGCTATGAACGCAGGCACAACTAATACCGAAATCTCAACCAATATGGACAAAAGAATTAGGACCACTAGAACTAGTGCGATTATTACGCTACATAAGGTAAATTTTCGCCTGTTCATGAAACCACCACATGTAAACATAATACGACAAAATGTTATATAAACTTTACTTTAAGTAATATAAATTTTACATTAACATATGCAAGTCACCGTCTATCCATGCCCCGCGTAACAGGAGAAAGAAACCACGAAAGATTATCTTGTTTTCTAAAATGAACATCCTTGAATTACTCGTAAGCAACCCACAAAATTGTTCTGAAAATCAGAGAACTTATTAACTCTTTTAATGATTTAACGTAAATAATTTCCGTAATAGGAAAGAGGGTAGCCTTGACGAAATTTGATGAAGCACATTGTCACAAATGGGCTCTTCTGCTTAAGGATAGAAAACGAAAGATCGACAAAGCCATAGAAGCCATAGCGTCCGGAGACTTTGAAACAGCAAAAAGTTTGGTTTCCGAGGTGTTCCACGGTTCCTCTGGCAGAAACAGCGACGCAGGCATGGAAGGCTCGTTGTTGTATCACATGGCTATGATAAGCAAAATGGGTGCCGAATCTAGGGTAGTGCTTGAAGAACTGAAGGTTGATGCTCCTTCTGTAGGTAGAGTGTTGTGGAGATTTTACAGCGATTTCGTTTCCGATGTTAAGGAGCTTTTGGGTGAGATTGTACCTCTAAAAGAGAATTTGGTAATGGCAGTGAAGAAGCCAGCTCTTGGAGTTGAGGAAAAGATTCGTCTCTTCAGGAGACTAACTGAAGAAACCAAAAAAGTTGAGGATTTGCTTGACAGAAAAGACTTCAGAGCCAAGGATAGCCTCCAAGGTCTGTTTTATGAGTGGACTGAGAATATCGTTGAGATGCGTTTGCGTCAGGAATACGAGACGATAAAGAGTTTCTTGATTGTGGAAAGATTAGCTGAGGAGTTAGGTGTAGAACGGCTTGAGCAAACTATGGCTCGAGTGCAGAAGAAGTTTGGTGATGAAACAGTCGACTCCGCCTTCAACGTTAGCCTAAAGGTTGGAATACCGAAGGCAAAATTGCAGAAATTGATGCTTAGCGACCATTTTATCGAGCATAAGATGGACATGAAGAACTTAGGCGGCTTCATGCGATTCCTGAATTGCCCAATCTACGGAAGCCACATCTACGTGGAAACGGAACTGGGCACAAAAACTGAAACATCCCAGCTCTTCTGTAAAAGCTTCTGCAAGGCACACGCCCAATCCATGTTCGAAAAGTTCATTCCCTTCCCAGTAGAAGTATCGCAACCGCTAAGGATGGCAACTGACGGAAGATGCGAGTTCCAAATCAGAATTGCCCCCACTTCTGCTGCGCCAACTGCAGAAAAGTATGTTCCCTTGGTTGTGTCTTGGAACGTAACATTAAAGTGCAATCTGAAATGCTCACACTGCTACATCAACGCGGGTGAGACGAAACTAAGGGACGAGTTAAGCACTGACGCGGCAAAGATGCTTATACACCAGATTACCGAGGTTAGCAGACCTCTATTGATACTGAGCGGCGGCGAACCTCTGCTGAGAGAGGACATCTACGAAATCATTCGATACGGTGCAGATCGCGGTTTAAGGATGGGCATGGGAAGCAATGGGCTGCTCATCGACGACGAGGTTACAAAAAGACTCAAAGATGCTGGAATGGGGACAGTGGCAATCAGCTTAGACTCAAGCATACCTGAGCGGCATGACGAGTTCCGCGGCGTTAAGGGCTGCTGGGAACACGCTGTAAATGCTATCAAGGCGCTCAAAAAGAGCAGAATACAGGTTCAGGTTAACAGCACAGTGACACAACAGAACTATGATGAAGTGGATGACATAATGTCGCTGGCAGAAGATTTGGGCGTGGAAAATTTTCACCTGTTTTTCTTAGTGCCTACAGGAAGAGGAACCGATATCGAGGATATAACGCCGAGAATGTATGAAGACATGATCACGAGCACGCTCGCCAAAACTACAAAATATAAGCTGAATGTGAAGCCTTCATGTGCCCCCCAGTTTATGCGGGTCGCCAAGGAACAAGGTGTTGACATGTCACGTTGGGTTCGAGGCTGCATGGCTGGCCTTTATTACTGTCGTATCTATCCTTCGGGGGAGGTTACTCCCTGTCCATACATGCCGCTCAATCTTGGTAATATCCGCGAAAGGTCCTTTAGGGATATTTGGTTCAACTCAGAGGTTTTCAAGGCTCTGCGTGACTTTGACCAGCTGAAGGGAAAATGTGGGGTGTGCAAATATCGTGATGTATGCGGAGGATGTCGTGCTAGAGCCTATGGTGTGACCACTGATCTTATGGACTTTTGTGGTGCTCTGCATGAGCCAACAGAATCGAAGGGTGATTATCTGGCTGAGGATCCATGGTGCATTTACCAGCCGAGGGCTTTGTCGTCCAGAAAGGAATAGCAGTAAAAATAGCAAAATTTCTTTATCCCTCCAGTAAGAATGTGTTGTTAGGAAAGAGGAGAGAGAGATGAATGGTGAAAAGGTTTTGATGGGAAAAAGAAAGAAGATTGCTTTGGTTGCACATGACAACAAGAAGGAAGACTTGTTGGAGTGGGTGAAGTTCAATAAGTATCTTTTGAGTCTGCATGAACTTTATGCAACTGGAACAACAGGAAAGACCATTGAAAAAGTAGGCTTGGAAGTAATCAAGCTCAAGAGTGGCCCTTTGGGCGGTGATATGCAGATTGGAGCCAAGATTGCAAACGGTGAAATTGATTTTCTGATTTTCTTCTGGGACCCGCTTGAGTCTCTTCCTCATGATCCCGACGTGAAGGCTCTCTTGCGTATGGCTGTGGTGTGGAATATACCCGTGGCATGTAACCGCTCCACCGCCGATTTTATGGTCTCGTCAACGCTAATGGACCAAGAATACAATCGAACCATACCAGACTACGAGAATTACCGACAACGCCGAATAGGCGGATCAAGCGATTAACAATTAGCTTGCTGTCAGACATTTGTCTCTATTTCGTTGCCGCGGTGAAAAGCGATTAAAATTAGTTATATGTAAGATTCGGTCTATTGCAGAAGGCTGAACAGTCTTAAACTTGGGAATATATTCGTTCGCTGCTGTATCTTCCGCTTATCATCTCTTTCTCGATTTCCCTCAACAAGAGGATACGCTGATAGGTGGCAGGGTGCGTTGCAAACCAAGTGTTGACTGTAGTCCACCGGGATGTTGCTTCCTCTTCCATGGCTAACTCAAGCTCCCTCTCGTCGAGAACACCGTCCCTATCCAAATCATACTCTCTTTTTCTTTCCAGAACCCCCCTAAACTCCTGCTTCGCCAACGCTGGATCACCAATATACAATGTTCTTGCGCCGTGGGGAGGCTTCGGCGACAATGACAAGCCATAGGTGATTTTGGTTAATGCGCTCTCAAGTTGGCTAGGGTTCCCTGTCACGTAGGCGGAGTAGGCGTCGGCGTAATGCTCTCGCAGGCGGCTGAGCCGCATGACACATAAGAGGGTGATGAAGTAGACGATGTAGGAGATGGCTCCAGCGACTAGAAGGAGAACTCTGAGACCTGCATTCTCATCTTTTTTGCTTCTGCTGCTGCCTGCGAACCATGATGCTTGGAAGGATAATCTTGCAATCAGGTAGGCTATGATTGGGAGAGCGGAAAGCACCGTCATGACTATAAAGTCCTTGTGTTTGATGTGTCCCAGCTCGTGGGCGATGACGCTTTGTATCTCCTCTTTGTTGAGTTGCTTAAGTAATCCTTCATGAACTGCTAGGGTTGCTCCACCCGTTGTTCTTCCGAAGACAAAAGCGTTGGGAGTCTGATCTGGAACGATGGCAAGTTTGGGCATTGGTAAACTGCTCTTCTCAGCTAGGTCACTGACTGTCGTTTCCAGCCATGGCTGTTCTCCAGATTTCAGGTAGTGCAGGTTTGTTGACCATTTTACCATAGCTGGACCTATGAGATACTGGATTAGAACGAAGAGGAGAGTTGCGATGAGGGTTACGGTGAGAGAGAGGAAGAGTGGAAGTTGTGCGAGACACACTAGGAAGGCTAGGAAGGCAGCAAATATCACGGTTACCACGAGGATGGAAAAGGTCATGGAAAGCCTTAATCGGGCAAGCCTAGCCATAAGATTCTCCTCCAAGAACTGAATACCTGAATAGTGAACTATGATATAACTTTGTAAACACTTTTCAGATATAAATATCAACAGCTTACACAAGATGATAGGTTACGTTTATTCGAGGTTTCAACTGTGGCGGTAGTCCATGAAATTCGGTGTCCAAACTGCGGAGCGCCAATCAGTTTCAACCCCGGCGAAATTGTTGCCACATGCAAATACTGCGGCTTCACCAGCGTCATAGAAACAGGTAAGGCATTCACTTTCGAGCACTCCATGATCCTCAACAAGTATGATCCAGCTCAGGCTGAAGAGCTTGTACGCAACTGGATGAGGGGTGGCTTCATGAAACCCGGAGATTTAGCTAAGGCTTCGAAGGTTGTTGAGAAGAACTTGGTGTATTTGCCTTTCTGGGTTGTTCCGGTTGCTGTCGCCAGCAGGTATAAGGGTGTTTTTGAGCGGCTGTCTCCTCCAGTCGTGAAGGAGGGAAAGATTGAGAAGAAGTATAGTTGGGTGGTTTTGGCGAGGAAGGCGGTTAGGTTTCCTGCAAGAGAGTATGATGTGCCCTTGGATGGGAAGGTTCCTTACGATTTTAGGAAGATTGAGGGTTTCGCCAAGGTTCTGAATAGTGAGGTGGAGAAGGCTGAGGCTGTGGAGCTTGCTAGGCAGCAGATTGAGAGTCATCAGTTGTTTTTGGCGAAACAGGATGTGGACAAGATTATAGAGATAGAAAATGATCTTTCCGTGGGTGATGCAGTTTATCTCCACGCACCAATCTGGTTCATCATCTATGAATACAAGCGTGAACAATATAACCTAATCTTGGATGGAGCCACTGGAGCAGTCATCAAAGGAGACATACCCACAACAAAATTCGGTATATTCTGATGATGCTTCACTGTAGCCAACTACACGAAGCTATTTTGGGTCTATTGGGATGGAAATGTGCTAGAGGCATCGAAGAAACGTGAGGAGCAAAATTACGAAAAAAGCTGTTTTTCAACAATACGCTGTTATTAGTCTCCTAATATGTTCGGGATGCGAAGACATCTGATAGTGTTCCTGCGGATGTATTGAAAGCGATCTTTCTTGGTCATTATAGAAACTGAAACTGTTGCGGGTCACAAGGGACGAAGAACTCTACGGACTAGACATTGCACTGCACAAGACCATGGCATACCCCGAAGACATGATGGAAGACAACTAAAACCTATGTCAGCACCTAACGGCGCAACCTTTTCTCTTTTTATGTCTTTTTGGATAGCGCCTTCAAGGTTCCGGAGACGCCTAATACATGAATTGTTGCTTTTTCCCCATTTACCTCAATGGTTGAGGCAATGGCAGCTCTGACCTTCTCAAGCATTCTGTGTGAACATCGGATCACAAATTGCCGTTTCTCTGGAATGTACTTTATCGTTTTGAGGTTTGCTTGGCTGGCACCGTATTCACCGAAGAGTCTGTGAACCGAGGCTTGAATCGCATCCAATACTGTCTGTTCATTTAGAGGCTGTTCGCTAACAACTTTTAGAGCTAAGTACCGTTTTTTCTCTCGTTTAATCACCTGTTTTACTTCCTACAACATGTATTCCCGGAGCCACATAATCTGGACTCAGCTTTTTCCTGTTTCGCTCAACCGTGACAAACGGAGTTTTCGACAGAGCATCCAAGGCAGAGGATATGGGCAGGTCAAAGAGAGTTGTCAAGGCAGCGTAGTCGCGGGGGCCTCTCATGAAAAGTTCTTCTGTTGCACCGCTGGAAATTGTGATTGGCACCTTAAACCTTTCTGCCGTTGCTACTTCCCTTCGTAGACGCGATAAAAGGCGGACTCGCGAAAAACTTGTTAACTGCAGTATTGGAGCCAGTTCGATTTCAAGGGATGAGAGAGCCTGCGAAGCAAGCTCAGCCTCTGCTTCATCAAAGAATCTTATGCGGAGGCTTGTGACAGAAAATTGGAGGAGGTCCACTCGTCTGTCTTTAGCGGCTTGTCTAGCGACATCTTTTGTGTGGCATCTTACGGATACGATTTCGAATTTTCTTCTGAAACGGCGCAGACTCTGGAGGAGTTCGTTGGGGGTTCTGGGAGAAAAATTTACTCTTGTGGCAAAATCTACTTTTGCGTCACTGCAGATTTGTCTGAGTTGGCTGATTTGTTCTCTGGTAGCGTGGGGTGATAGGGGTATGCCGACTAGGCTGTAGCCTAACTCGGAGGCTTTCCGAATCATGCTTTCTGCCTTAGATGGGTCTTTGAGGGGTACCCGAAGATGCAGATCAGCGAACCGTTTCATGTTATCATCCCGATTTCTCGGCAAATCTGGATTACGTCTTCGATTTTGGATTTCCTGAATCTTATGCGTATGCGGATGGGGTCGGATGTGACGAGTTTGATTTTGCCTTGGAGCGCAGCTTGCTTGTCTAGTCTGATGTATAGGTTTCCCTTATCAACGCAACGGTGTATCGTTCTGCCTAACTCCTCCTTATCCAAAGAACTGAGATTAACTGAAAGATTCTCAACTAAGGCTCTAACAGTTTCTTTATCCTTGATTCTGGTTTCGAAAAAAGTTATGGGGTTGCCGTAATGCCCCTCCAAGTTGCTTCTTTTGAATGTTATATCTTCTATGTGGTCGCTTGGCAAAGTATTCTGAACTGCCTTAACAACCTTCTCTACGTCCTCAGTGGCGTGGGCACAGAATCGAACATCAACGTAGGCTACAGGCAACTGAGACAAAACCTATCTCACACTCTTTCTGAAACTCTATTGTAGCCACTTGATATAAATATGTCAAGTGCCGTGAAACAGAAGCATTCAATCAAAAGAAGGGAGTTTATTGGATGTTCTTCGGAAAACTGCGGCTCATTGTTTATTGTCTTCGTTTCAGAATTGCTTTGTGGCTTGGTCGAGCTTTCTCTGCTCCTAATCCTCTGTGGTGAAGTCCACGCACTTCTTTGCCTGCGCTGGTTAAGCCACGGAACACGCGTCTTGTCTGACTGGCTATTGGATGATCGGGTAAAAGCACTGGGTCAACCAGTATAACTTCATACCACTTGAAGCGTCCATCCTCCCAGACCCAGTAGGAATTCAGAACCTCCAAGTTCGGAAACACTTTAGCCGCCCGTTCCTCAGCAATCAGCCTCATATTCTTGGCGAGCTTAAATTTGTTGACGCCCAACCGCTTTTGTCTGCGACCGCTAGTGGGTCTCTTTTTTCTGAAGCCTGAACGTCTAACGCGAACCCGAACCATAACAAAGCCTTTTTTAGCCTTGTAGCCTAGATTCCTTGCTCTGTCCAGTCGGGTGGGTCTTTCGATTCTTACAATAGCGTGTTGTTTGCGCCACGTTATGGCTCTATGCCACATTAACTCCTTCACAAAAGATTCACTCGGCTTTTTCCAAGCCTTCGCAATATATTTGTAAGCCATTCTTCATTCCTCCAATTTTTGCGGTTCAACCCTTAACAGGGTCACATCCCATCGGAACTTGTAGCTAAAAACTAAAGAACAGTTAATAAACCTTTTTCAGCATGCTCGCACTTTTCTGAGTACTCTGGGAGATTTGTTTGTCTATTTTGGTTTTTGGAGAGCATTAGACCGTCTGGGGTAGTGCATACGTATTCGAATCTGATTCTATTAGCGCTCTAGCTCCTTTGGCGTTTCTGGTTATTCTGCTTATGTAGCTGTTAGCTTCGAAGTTTATGAGGTGTGTGTAGACTTAACTAGACCCTGCTTTGCTAATTTTGTGTAGGCCAGTAAGGATAAATTATTCATTCACCTGTCAGTTTAATGTATCATTCAGTTTGTTGGCACTTCGATATATTTTATATCCTAGGTATCCGCCAGCTACGGATTCAATTATTATCACTGGAAGTAACAATGGAAATATGCCAACAAATTTCGCTAGAGCCTCTGTGGGATATAATAATAGGCTTTTTATTGCCAAACCAAAAAATGGATTAAGGAACCAAAATTCGACAGCAACGAGAATAGCCCACCAAACCAATTTATTTTGTTTCTTAAAGATCCCGTAAACACTATTGAACAATAAATCACACTGGAAGGAATTGACTACTAAGTGTATTTTACTTAGCAAATCAAATGGTATCCCCCCCATGTATGTGGGTATGATGAGGAAAGTGTACAATGTCATTTGAGCAAAAAATCTCCACCTTCTCCCTTGATACATAAGCAAAGCAAGACTGGTTTGTATAGCTGAGATTATAACAAGAACATAATTTGCTCCTGGTATCCCAGTTATCATGGTAGCCACTTGACCAATTGATACTGTCGTGACAAGACCTATAACAGCCATAATGATGATAACCGCAATGTCCTTACTATTGAACATGTATTATCCCGCCCATCATTCTAGAGTCTAGCATCAAAGCGATACTCGAGAACTTGTTCACAATCATTTCTTCATGTTAAACCTTTCTATCAACATTAATACAAATGCCTTCAGCTGGTCCACAACAGAATGTTATTAATGCATATTCTCAACCATAACGACCACTTTAACGTTAACTCAGCTGAAAGCTTAAGACATCTTACCGCATTTCTACAACAAAAAATTGATTGTTTTGTATAGGTGTCTTTATTTATCGAATTGGAAGGGGTGCGAGCTTTGGGGAAAATGCTGCATACCAGGTATTGCGAAAGAGACTTCTACGTTGGATATGCAGGGTAACTTTTTTATTTGGAGCACTTTTTCATAAAGGTCCTCAATGTCCTTAAATGCTAGAATGGCGTATCCTTCAAAATCCCCAAATGCTTTGGAGGCTATGATGATATTTTGGATGCTTTTTAACTCTTCAATTGTTTCAGATAAGCTAGTTTCAAGTGAAGACGTTATCAGTAAATGTGCTGTGCCTTTGTATCCAATCTTCGTGAGGTCTATCTTGATTGTGCATAGTTGGATTGTTCCTTTTGCCTTCATTTCATTGTATCTCTTTATGACCGTTTGGGTTGAAATTCCGATTTTCTTGGCGATTTTTCTGAATGGTTTTCGTGCATCATCCAATAATTCTTTGATTATTTCTAGGTCGATTTTATCCATTAGCCAGCCTCCGTAGGTTTTATCAAAAGATTTTCTGGGAAAAACCCGCCTCCGTAGGTAGCTGTTAATCCCACTCTTTTAACTCCTTTTTGCTTTTTCATTATGCTTCTAACCTGTTCAATTTGTTCAAGAGTTTTTATGCATATTACTGCATGAATGTCATACTTACCCACTACTTGATAGCAGACAACAGAGTTAGGCATTATTTTGCACATTTCAAGAATGCGGGATTTGTCGCCACCTTCAATGTTAATATCTATACATAGACGAAAATTATATCCAAAATCTTTCACATTTACTCTCATCGATGTTCCTATGATGACTCCGGATTGCTTCAGTTTGTAGAACCGCTTGACTATCGTGGTTGTTGAGACGTCGCAGTCTCGTGCAATATCTGCAAAACTGGTGCGCACATCTTTTAATAGAGCCTTCAGAATCTTCACGTCGATTTCATCGATCTTGACTCGCGAATCCATCGTGTGTTCTCATCTTTTTTATCAATGTATATGCTCTTTAATAAACTCTCTTCACGTGCCATTTAGGAAACTCTTAGACATTATAACCTTTTTCAGCTTTCTGGGTTTCTATTTTTCATATTTATTTCCGTTTGATAGAAAACCTTAATTATGAACATGTGCTTAACTGATCTTTTGTTAAAAAGAGAGAGATGAAAAAAATGAAAAATTCAACAAATAACAAAACAAAATTGACAGCCACAATTGCTATAGTTCTTTTAATGATTTCTGCTTTTACGGTAATGCTTAATGCGCCAGTGCAAGCTCAATATACGAATTTGCAAGAAGGAGGTTCATTACCGCTACCTGCCGGCGTTACTCCTGACGTGACAATTCCTACCGCCGCTTACCTCAGCTTTAGACCGAACCCCGTGGGAGTTGATCAGACCATTCTGATTAACATCTGGCTGACGCCCTCCATTCATGTAAGCCGATACTTTTCGGACTACAAGGTGACAATCACAGACCCCGACGGAAACGAAGACGTCATCACTATTGATTCTTATCGTGCGGATACAACGGCATGGTTTGAATATGTGGTCGACCAAGTTGGCACATGGAAGCTCAAATTCGACTTTCTTGGAGGATATTTCCCAGCAGGAAACTACACTATACATCAGGGGGCTTGGGTATCCCAGCAGGCTGACCAGATTGTCAGCTTTGAGGAATCACTGTATTATCAGCCCAGCTCCACTCCAGAACAAACACTCACAGTACAGGAAGACATGGTATATTCCTGGCCTCCGTCTCCGCTTCCAACCGACTACTGGACGCGCCCGGTATCCCAGGCGAATAGAGAATGGTGGCAGATTTTGGGATGGTATCCGTGGAATGGCAGAGGAGGAGGACCATATTGGCCAGCTGATACAAACATATACGCGAATGGTGACTACCATTTCACTCCATGGGTTCAAGGACCGAACAGTGCCCACGTATTATGGAAGCGACAGGACTCCCTATCGGGCCTCATCGGAGGGGATATAGGATACTGCTCCTTCCTTAGCGGCGGTCTTCCGCCAAGTGTAATATACGCGGGAAGATGTTACTATGCCTATTTAAAAGTGGAAGATGGAGAGCAAATAAGCCTTTGGCAGTGCTATGATCTACGAACCGGAGAAGTGTATTGGGAATATCCAGCAACAATTACTGGGTATGGATATTTCGGACCATCAACCGCTACGCCCAATGCTGTTCATTTTGAAACAGGTCATGCAGAAGTTCCTGGCGGTGACCCTGTGTTTGGATTGACCAGTTATCTTGTGGGAATAAGCGGTGGGAGGCTGTTAAAGTGGGATCCTTGGGACGGAAGCTTGGACGTAAATGTGACAGCAATGTCAGGAACCATCTATAGTGACCCCTACGTCTTAAGTGTGCAGAATCTTGGCGGCGGAAACTATCGTTTGATTAACTGGACCTTAGATGGAAGCACCAGCAACTTCGCAGATAGAGTATTAGGCAACATAACTTGGCCATGGAGTAACTTAGGTACAGCGCAAGATTTCGAAGCAGGCATAGCTGTGTCGCAGGGGAGTATTAATGAGGGAGGAGAAACTGTTGGAACAACGCTACGAGCCGCCAGCCTGAAAACAGGCGCAGAGCTATGGGACAAAACAATTAACAAACGCACTTATTCATCATCTACTACAGTCGCTGACCACGGAAAAGTCGCCGTATTGGTTATGTCGGGCGGGTATTTTCTGGTCTATGATCTGAATTCAGGCAACTTGGCGTATGAGAGTGAGCCGATGGACTTTCCTTGGGGATCAAGTAGCTTCGGAACTTATGGTATACACTCAGCTTACGGCATGTGGTACCGGGCAGCCTACGACGGTGTCTACGCTTTTGACTGGGATACAGGCGACATAGTCTGGAGATACAAACCTCCCAGTGTCCCGTACGAAGGTCCCTATGCAGGCTATTATTCTTTCCAGAGCGCTGCTACGATTGCTGATGGAAAACTCTATATAGCCAACAGTGAGCACACGGCCACTCAGCCCATCACCAGAGGGTGGGGGCTTCACTGTATTGACGCCTTTACAGGTGAAGGCGTATGGAACGTAACGTTTAGTGGCATGTATGGTGAGCCGGGTGCGGTTGCCGACGGGTACTTGGCGGCTTCTAACTATTATGACGGCTACATGTACGTCTTCGGCAAGGGTCAAACCGCGACAACAGTTTCAGCACCTGATGTTGCAGTGCCAAAAGGAACCGCCATTACCATAAAAGGCACAGTACTTGACATGTCTCCGGGTCAGCCTGGCACGCCATGCGTATCCAAAGAATCAATGTCGTTGCAGATGGAGTATTTGCACATGCAGATGCCAATCGGGGGACTTTGGGGAAATGAGACGATAACTGGTGTTCCAGTGACTTTAACGGCTGTAGACTCAGACGGCAATTGGATTGACATTGGCACAGTCACGACTGATGGATATTATGGAGCTTTCGGTCTTGCGTGGACTCCTTCAGAGGAGGGCACCTACGAGATTATTGCTTCCTTCGAGGGCGACGAATCTTATGGCAGTTCAGGAGCAGCAACCTTTGTTACAGTGGGTCCAGCAGCTGCACCTGCAGTGCCAATAGAGCCTGAACCTACAGAGCCAGAGCCGACAGAGCCTGTGCCAACTGAACCCGAACCTACAGAACCAGCGCCTACTGAGCCTGAGCCGACAGAGCCTGAACCGACAGAACCAGAGCCGACAGAGCCTGAGCCAACAGAACCTACAGAAGCACCATTGATCACCACTGAAGTAGCCATAATCGCAGCCGTCGTCATAGCCAGCATCATCGGCATAGCCAGCTTCTGGGCACTCAGAAAACGAAAATAAACCCAATTTCCC
>Ga0209427_10000867_pt1 | contig 33530 bp, 29 predicted proteins | sample DeeMarSWOR136_30_FD_187465 | JGI IMG/M metagenome (GOLD analysis project Ga0209427, IMG submission 187465) | Marine sediment microbial communities from White Oak River estuary, North Carolina - WOR-1-36_30 (SPAdes) (version 2) | ecosystem: Environmental > Aquatic > Marine > Intertidal zone >...
GGCATGATAAAATCGCCAACAGCTTTCACTGATTCAATTTCTGCCACATTACTTCCTTTTTCAAAGACCATTCCAATTTCAGGAAGTTCAACAAACACGATATCACCTAATTGATGCTGGGCATAATCACTTATCCCTGCTGTAGCTTGTTTATCTTCAATTCTAACCCATTCATGAGTTAATGTATATTTTAAATTATTAGGAAATTCATAATCCATTTTTTTCACTCATTTTTTAAAATATTAATTAATTATTAGACATTTCTATAAAATGGTATAGGAACTACTTTCGCTTTTAATAGTTTATTTCTAATTTCAATTTCTAATTCTGTACCAATTTCATTATAGTGTTTTTTTACAAGTCCTAAACCAATAGTTTTTTTTAAAGTCGGTGAATACCCTCCAGAGGTAACAAATCCAATTTCATTTCCATCCTTAAAGATTTTATAATTCTCTCTAATAATACCTTTGTCAATTAAGTTAAGACCAACCAAAATTCTTTCAGTTCCTTCTGATTTTTGTTTTAATAAGACTTTTTTTCCAATGTAATCAATTCCCTCCTTAGGCTTCACTAACCAAGAAAGGCCAGCCTCAACAGGAGTAATTGAATCACTTATTTCATGTCCATAAAGTGAATAACAAGCTTCCAGTCTTAATGAATCTCTTGCTCCTAATCCAGTTGGCATAGCTCCAGTCTCAACAAAATCCTTCCAAATATCTTTTGCATATGTATTTTCAAAAGATATTTCAAATCCTTTCTCTCCTGTATATCCAGTTCTGGCTAGAAAAACAGGGTTATTTTTAATAAAGCAATGAGCAAAATAGAATCTGTTGATCTTTGATAAATCTACATCTACTAAGGGTTGAAGCATTTCATCTGTTTTGGGACCTTGAAAAGCCAAACGAGTTCTTTTTTTTGAAAAGTCTGTAATTTTTACATCTTTTTTACCAATATGTTCTTTTAACCACTTTAAGTCTTTTTCAATATTACTCGCATTAACAATCATTCTAAAACGATTTGGATTTTCTTCATAATAAACAAGATCATCAACTACAGTACCATTTTCATAACACATACAAGAATATTGGCCTTTAGATGGCTCTAGTAAATTAAGATCATTTATCATTATATACTGAAGAAATTCAATTACCTCTTTCCCTTCAAGAATAAATTCTCCCATATGTGAGATATCAAAAACTCCAGCTTTAGAACGAACTGTCTCATGCTCTTTTATAATACTTTGGTATTGAACGGGCATCATCCATCCAGCAAAGCTAACCATACGAGCTCCAAGGTTTAAATGAGTCTTATATAGAGGAGTTTTTCTATTATCAGTCGAGTTGGTATTCATAATTTCTATAACACAGTATAATTATAATGTGTTTAAGTTAAATTGTGAAATAGTATAAATCATAAAAATTTATTTATTAAGTATGTTTTAATAAAGAAAATGAATGAAAAAAATAACAATAACTTTTATTTATCATTAAAGGAATTACTTTCAGAGATTCTTTTGAGAGATTTGATATTATTCGTTTTCATATTTCTATTAATAATTTCTCAAATATGGGAAAATATATTCCTATTATTATTTCCTATAATGACATTTACTTTTTCATTATTTTTTAGAATTCTTAGTAGCAATAAAATGAAAACAGAATTTAATAATAATCCTATTATATATAATCCTTTAGGTTTGGAAAGAAAAAACGCAAATCGGTTATTTTATTGTACACTTTTTCAATTAATTTTAATTTTTTGGATAGGTGCAGAATCATTATATAATTCTCATATAGTTCATAATTATTTCACTTTTTTTTTAGGATTCTTTATCTTTTTATATACCTTTAGTTTCTTTTGGATTTTTATTGATTCATGGAAATATACAAAAATAAAAATTATAACAAAATCCACTGAGGAAAGATTAACTGGACAATTTTCTAAAGATTTAGGAAATTTAATTTCCTTTCTAAAAGTTAATGATTTTAGAATGGTTATTTATGCAATGTTTTTTGTTTTCATTATTTTAAACATCCTAAACATAATAATACTTCTTTTCACAGATTATAGCAGTATAGGAATACAATTAGTCCTTCCAGGTTCGCAAATTCTAACCCTTTCTTATTTTTACTTTGGATTTCTTATAATTTCACCAACATTAACTATTATTATCTTAACTAAGAATTATAAAACTATCAATAAAATCAATAAAGAGAATTTAGATGAAATACTCAAACCATTACCAAGAAATCTTCAAGTTAAAATAATTGCAAATCTTAAAGCATTAAATAATAAAATAAAAGAGCAATTAAAAAGTGAATGAAGAAATCTGTTAATTATAAAATTTACTTTATCCTAGTTTATGAATTGTTTTTTTTTTAAAATTAAACGAGTCAATATTTCAAAAATTTTGTTATTATTTTCTCCACTTTTTGAAGAAGTCTCGATAAAGTAATCAATATTATATTTTTCTTTGAATTCTGTAGCTTGATCAAATTCAACGCTTCTCCTAATATCTGCTAAATCTGCTTTCTCCCCAACCAAAATAAATACTGGATCCTCAGCATTAGTGTTAACGATTTGATACCATTCTTCTAAATTTTCAAAACTGCTCCTCCTAGTAATATCATAACATAATAAACAACCCATTGCTCCTCGAGAGTAATTAGGTAAAAAAATTCTAAATCGTCGTTCACCTGCAAAGTCCCAGATTTGGAGGTTTGCCGATATTGTTTCGTTAACTTTGATATTGTGAATGGCAAGATCTGTTCCAATTGTTATTTTCTGAGGAATAAACTGTCCAGTTATTAACCTTTGAACCATAGTACTTTTTCCAACGCCTCCATCTCCCACTACAACAACTTTAAAGAGAAGTTTTCGAGTTGACATTCTATTTGACTGCTATTGAAAAACTATTATTATTATATTAGATTTTAATTGTAAATAATTTTTCGTTCTATTAATAATAGATTACACAAAACATATATTTAATTTATTAAGAAATTATCATTCTCTAAAAAACATGGTTTTGATAAATTAAAACAATAATAAAAAATAAAAAAGAAATAATTAATCTTCTAAAATATCTTTTAACTCATCCACATTCAGATCTAGGTATTTAGCTGATATAAGATCCTTACCTAAAAGAGTTAAGAAATTTTTCTTACGTTTTTTATTTAAGAACTTTTTCATCTCAGATAAATCTGGATTGGGATTGGTTACTTCAATTAACTTCTTTTTGATTGCAGTATCTACTAATTTTTGCCCTATATCAGTTCTAATAATAAGAAAAGCTTCACCAGAACCTTTTGGAGCACCCCATGGTGAGTATGAAATATCAGAGAATTCTCCAGAGAAATCAGTACAATATTTGCAACCAGTCATTCCTCCTGAAGAACACGCATATGCGATTCTTAAAGACGTACGCTCTGCTCCTGTGTTGAAATTCGAAGTTAAAATTTTCGCAAGACCTTGAAGATGACAAGGATTTCCTAAAATACCAATATCCTGTTTATAATCTTTGTAGGCTTTTCCAATACCTGTAATTAAAGGACCTGCATTCTCCATTGTTGCTTTAGGTATATATTTCTTTGCGTCTTTTGCACTATCCACTACAACAGGAAATGCTACAGGAGGTTTTTTACTTTTAACGTCACTTAAGACCATATGTTTTACAATTCCTGATTCAAAAGCCGCAACAACAAGATTATACAAAATTTCATCCTTATTCTTTGATTTTACTTGAATTATATCATTATATACTCCAACAGCTAAATCTATACGTGTTTTGCCAAAAAGCTTCAGCTCAATTTCTGAGATAGGTAAAAATGTTCTAGGACATGAATTATAGCATAATCCTACGGTTTCAGCACATTCATCTACAACATATGCTTCTCCCGTTTCTTGATTGAAATCCATGTGTGGACAGAAAGCGTTACAACTTCCACAATGAATACATAAACCAGCATATATAACTTCATTTTCCAAGTCTTGGCTTGATTTTTCAACCTTCATTTAAATTAACCATATTTCTTATCTTTATTTGTGTGTGAAATTTCACACTAAATGAAATCTCACACTAATAAAAAGGTTTTTTATGTAAGCTAAAATTTGAAATTTTAATTCTTATTCCATTTTTACAAATAAAATTCATTTTATTCCTATATTTGAAGAAACTCGAATATAGAAAATAAAAACTTTTTGATTATTCATCTGGATTTTCATCTAATAAACGGGAACAAGTATTACTGAGTTTTTTTATTAAATGGTCACGATCTTTCCAGGTAATCCACGTGCTTCCTGATTTTTCAAAATGGAATCCATCGTATTTTTCATTTATTTTAGTTAATGTCTTTTTTACAAAACTCCAAGAAAAACCAGTCTCTTCCACTATTCTTGCAATGGCAACTGGATGATTAATCTCGAGTGAATTATTAAAATAATCAACTATTTTATCAAAACCAGTTTTAATAGTGTTATTTTCTTCAGACATGAGGTAATTCTTTTTATTTAACTCTTATTATTCAAATCTATTTTTCTAATAAATAACACACAATTATAATATAAAATTTTTGATTAATGTTTGCTTGGATTATTTTCGATTGGTTAATGTAAAAAAATAAGAATTTTATAAGAAATTATTATTTTTTTATTAAGTTATTATTTTCGCATTTGAATGAATTTACCAGATTTCATTAAATTACATGGGTTAAGATAAGTTAAATTTGATTTTTTAACGAAATCTTCAAGAATTTTAACCCATTTTTCATATTTTTTTTTCCCCATACTAAATGGCCCAGGCATATCCATTCCAGCGAGCATTGTATCATCAATTATTTTATAACCAGAGACTATTTTTTCTTCAAGAAGTCTACATCCTTCATTTAACTGAATTGCCATCAATAGTTCAAGATCAAGAAGTCCTGCTCTTTTTCTTTTATCAATTATTGCTTTCCCTTCTTTCCAGTTGAAAAGTCCTTTACCCGTTTTTCTGCCTAAGTGACCTTCATTTACTAACTTTGTTAAAGTTATTCCTGGAGAAAAGTCAGGAGAAACCGTTTTCTCAAAATATTTTAAGACATTATATGCAATATCGAGACCTAAATAATCCCATCTAGCATACGGTCCGATATCCATTAAATCTTTTGCATCTGCATCAATTTGTTCTAACGGAATATCATTTTCCATGGCATAATCAAGAAGCCAATTTAAATAGAGACTGGTTCCTATAGTTAATCTATTCACTATAAATCCTGGGCTTTCCTTTTCGAGGATTGGTAAAAATCTCTTCCCTTTAAGTGCAGGAAATTTCTGGCAAACACTTTTAGCTATCTCAACTGTTTTTTCTGACGTTTCCTTTCCTTTTATAATTTCAATCAATCTAAGTACTACAATTGGAGTAAAAAAATGACAACCAATAACTCTGTCAGATTTACCAGAGGAAGATGCAATTTGAGTTATACTCATTGTTGATGTATTTGTTGTTAAAATAGTATGTTCTGGTGTGAATTTACCTAATTTCGCAAAAAGATTTTGTTTCAATTTCATTACCTCTGGAATTGCTTCAAATACAAAATCGGCATGAGACACTGCTTTCTTTAAATCTACTTCTATTTTAAGATTTTTCATAAGAGACTCTGCTGTAAATCCCTCTCTTAATTTTCCCTTAGCTTCTAATCTTTCTAAACCATTTTTAATTTTATCGAAGGCTTTTTCCAATGTGGTTTTGTTTAAATCATTCAACGTAACAGGTTTGAATCCTCCCATTAGAGCAACTTGCGCTATTTCATGACCCATAGTGCCAGCACCTATAACCGCAATTGTTTTTATTTTATTGATATTCTTCATCGAATTAACCCTTATTTTAATATTTATAATTTTAATTAAAATAATCAATTAAAATTTGTTTCCCTATGTAATTATTAATTAAATTAAAAAAGTTGAGATTAAATACCAAGAGAGAATCATAGTTCCAATACCTAGAAAAATTGAAATTGGCAAACCAGGCAGAATTTTATTTCTTTTTAATCCTGATATTGTAATTCCTGTTCCAACCAATATTGCAAATGCAGTAAATATCATAACAAATAAGTTACTTGTTTGAACAAGTGCACTAGAAGTAAGCATACTATAGAAGGCCAAATCTCCAATACCAATTTCTAATTTTGAAGTATCATATTCATACTCTCCAGTTTTTATTTTTCCTTGTATTTCTTTATCTGATAAAACAACTCCCTCCTCTGGTATTGAGGCGATATCGATCAATTGTTTGATCGGTCCGTGTTTATATAATACAGCAAAAATATCCCAACATGAGATCCCTATTAAGATAGCTAAAGTCGTCCAAAGAGGCATTATAACACCCATAGAGGCTCCAATTAATAATCCGATATATAAAACGATAAAATTTTTTGTTTTTATCGATTTTGAAGTAAAATATAAATATAACATAATAATAGTAAAAAAGGCTGCAAGGAAAATCAGTTCATAATAAGTTAAATAGAATAATAGTGGTGAATCTAAAAATAATAAATATAAGATAGTTTGTCCAAAAAACCAAGTTTGAAAAAATCCAATTAAACCAAAACTAAATCCAAAAATATACATTAAAACACTAATACCTTTTTTCTTTATTATAAAAATTATAATAAAGGCTGAGATTCCTGCGATTGCGGTATAAATTAATCCATTTAAAATTCCTCCTAGTGCCCCAAATTCGCTTTCTGGAATATATCCTCCATCAATTTGAATTCCTGCTTCAATATATGTTAAATAAGCCAAAATTGCTGAGATTAAAATTACCAGAATTATTGGCATTGGATATAACTTCCTTTTAATTCTGTAAGTTGGAAAAAAGTGAGGAATAAAATCTTTTTTTATTACCTCTTTACTAATTTCTTCAATTTCAGAGGAATTTTTGAGATTTTCTCTGTTTAGGTTTTTAATATCTGAATTTTCTATTAAATCTGTCATTTTTTCATAAATTTGATTATAAAAAATAATTATTCTAATTTATAATAGAATTTATGACTTAAATACCTATTAATATTAAATTTAAACCAAATTTTTCTATTTTCTTCTATGAAAGAAACTTCTTATAGAAAGAAACTTTTAAAACTCTGATAATGCCAAGATTTCAGAAATATGAACAAAAAATTCGCAAATATAAAGATAAATTAAAGAGTTTAATTACTAGAATAGGAATCTCTTATACTGATGAATTTGAATTATTTAATGAAGTACCAGAAAAACTTTTATTACCTTGTCGCATTGGAGTTCTATTTTTTGGAGAATATGATAAAAATCTTTTTGTTGAAATAAAGAATAGTTTATCTCAAGTGTTTGATTCTTTTTTTTTTTCTATTAAAAATTTAGGAACTTATAATTTTTCTTTTGAATTAATCTCTAAAGGTGTTAAAACCGAATATAGAGAAATGAAAAAGAATTCATGTAAAATTAAGATTCATCCCACGAATAAGTTCTATCAGATTTTAATGAATAAAAGAATAGAGCAAAAACTTGGAATAATAATTGCGGTTACCGATCTTCCTCTATACTCTAGTAGTGATGATAATATAATATTTTTATTTGGAGAAACACATTTAAAGCATCGATGTTGTATAATATCCTCATTAAAATTAAAAGAACAATTCTATAATAGACCAGCGAACTTTATAATTTTTAAGCAGCGAATTATTAAAGAAGTAATTCACGAAATTGGTCATGTAATATTAGGTCCGGACCATTGTCTTAAAGATTTATGTGTTATGCGCTTCTCTCACGATGTAAAAGAAATTGATGAAAAATCATTAGAATTTTGTAATATTTGTAATGCCAAATTAGAACAAATTAGAACACAATATAATTTTTAAAGAGAATTTAAAATGATACAATAGGTAATTTATGAAGAAATTCCTTAACTAATTCAACTCGTTCTTTTCTTTCACTTTTATAATAACGTAGAGGATAAAGTTCATTTATTACGAATTTATAAATTTTAATCCAAGTTTTAGCGACTTTACTAATTTTATAGTTTTGAGCAAACAATTTAGCATTGATTCCTAATTCTGCTCTTAAATCATCCTCTTTAAATATTTTTATAACTTTATCATTAAAATCATTAAGATCATTGGCAAGGTATCCGGTTTTTCCATGTCTAATAACATTTGAAATTCCAATAGCATTTGAACCTATACAAGGAGTTCCTTGTGCCATTGCTTCGATTAAAACTAAACCTTCTGCTTCAATCCATGACCAAAGACATGCTAAATCTGCTGTGTTATATAATTTTAATAGATCTATGAAGGGTACTCGCCCCAAGTAAGTGACAACATCTCTGTAATTCCTCCTTTTAATTAACTTCTTAACATGGGAACTAGATGGTCCATCACTCCCTACAAGAACTAACTGTGAATCAGGAACTTCTTTCTGAACCTTTTTAAATGATTTAATAATACTTAATTGATGTTTCTCTGGGGATAATCTTGAAGCATATAAAAGAATTTTTTTATTATCTAAATTATATTTATCTCTTATTCCATTTTCTTTTATATCTCTAAAGTATAAATCTGAAATACCATTGGTTAGACAAATTATTGGTTCTTTAAATCTCTGTTCTCTTAATAAATCTTTTTTAGATTTAGTTGGAACTGAAACAAGGTCATATTTATCTAAGACATGCCTTTCATAGCGCCATACCCAATCTAATCTCGAAAGAAGTTTACCAAAAACAGGAATATATTGCGCTGTATAAAAGCTAAGTGGGGAATTATGGGTTCCAACCATTGGAATACCCAAATATTTAGCCCAATTAATTGCCATAGAACCATAACTGGCATGAGTATGAATATGAGCTATATCTAAATAATCATGGGAACAGAAAAAATATCTATGTATCGGAAAACTTAATACAAAACCAGTCTTTGGACCAATTTTTGCACCAAAAAAATTGTAGAGATATAGATTCTTTGGTTTAATTTTAGGATATTGGATACCCGGTGCAAATACGTGAACGTTATGTCCCGTATATTTTGCTATGCCTTCAGCAAGATTTCTGCAAGCAATAGCAGTCCCATTAACTTGTGAATACATTGATGTGAAAAATCCAATATCGAGTTTCTGTTTAACCATTTTATATCAGATATAAAAGAATAAGACTTTAAGATAATTCAATAAGTTTAAGAAACATATGTTTTATATAAACAAGTTTTTTAATATATAAAAATATGTATGATTTAATAAAAAAAATTCGATTTTTTAATAAAGATAATCATCTATAAAATTGAAATTATTAATTTTGAGAGACATTCCATTAATTTTAGTTTAACTAAAACTGCAATAAATGTAAGGAATTTGATAGAAAGACTTTTTACTCATAGATTTTTTTAAGAAAGCAATTTACTTTCCTAATTAGTAAATTAGATGAGATCTTCTTTTTATTACCTAAAATCGTGTCGAAAATGTCTATTATCAATTTTTTTGCGATCTTATGCTATACTTTTCTTTAATCTTCTTAATTTGTCGATTGAATCCACTTTTAAATTTATTTTAAATAGCTTGCATAATTTTATAATTAAAAATGTTATCTATTTTTAATTTTTAGCAAAAAAGAAAATTGGTTTTATTTTAAAATTAGCAAAACTCTTTACTGAATAATTAATTAAAAAAAGAAAATTTTTTTGCATTGTTTAATAAATTAAAATCATGGACGCAAAAGAAGAAAAAAAAATTATTGAAGACATAATGAAGCAAAGAAGAATGTCTTATTCTATAGAAATATTAGATGTCCAAGGAGATAAATATACAATACGTAATAATTTCGGTTCTACAATCGTATATCTTAAGAAGGGAGAGAGCTATTTATTAGAAGAGGAATTATAATGTAAATAAGATTAAATTTAAGGATAAAACTTGATGTTTAAGTTTTATATTAAAAAATTACTTTCCCTTTAATGTGCTTTATTTTTTAATTAATTATTGAAAATCTTAAATTAAAATTTAGATAAGAATTTAAGATAAGAATTTTATGCATTAATTAATATAGGATAATCATATTAATATTCAGTTGATAAATAATTCGAAGAAGAAGGATTGGATCAGAAAATATAGAAAGTAAATTTATTGAAAAATTTCGGGCAGTATTGAATGATCATCTTACACTTTCAATCTATAATAAAAAGAATAGATCTTTTTATGTAATAAGAAAAGATTTAGCAAAATCATATGAAATCGAAGTAGACGCTTCAGAAGCACCAGTATTGAATAAAATGATAGATGAACCTGAGCCTTATGAGATTTCTATTTCAGACATTAAAATTTTGGAAGAAGAAATTTTTCCGATAAATGATGCCTTTCAGAAAGTATTTGGTAGTGATAAAGAACTTAAATTAAATTCCATTAAATTGGCTATTGGTGGTAATTTCCATGATTATGTGACTATTGGACAAAATGATTTGATTAAATTTGATGTCAAACCGACTCTTAGTGGTTTAAGGGATTTTATCAAGGATAATAAGGAAGGTATTTTAGGTTTTTTAGATAGTGAATTTATAAGTGAAGAGGGTAATGTTATATATCTAAATTGCAGTAAAAAGAATCTCTCAGAAAATGTTTATTCTATAAAAGTTCTAATTCTTGCTTCTATGCAACAACGAGGTTTTTTTCTTCAACAAGAACATAAATATTATGGACTTCAGCTTTATATTATAATAGAGTCGAGGAAACCCAATGATGATATGATATTTGAGCTATTAAAGGAATTAAATATAGATTGGGAATTAATATTTTTTAGAAGAAAACTTGCTATACATGATTGGATGGAAATTGAATGCGAAAGGAATTCTGAAAATCTTAAAAGCTTTTTGAGGGCAAAATTTGAGACTCTCAATTATTTTGATGTGAATAATATAATACGATTAGTTGTTAAAAATCAACTGCCTTTTAAAGTTGCTAATAAAATGGCTTCATTGTTATACAAAATGAAAAATGAAAGAGTTTTCCGGATTCAAGATAAAAAGATTAAAGAAAATATTTATCAAGAAGATCAAATTCAACAAGATGAATACTCAATTACTCTTAAGAAAGCTGAAATCGCTGCTGCTGCTAAGCTTGCTTGTGCCTACTTAGGAATTCAAAAAAAGATAAAATTTGATAGAGATATTTCTAATGATGATATTATGAAATATGAAGCAGAACTAATGAATATGTAATCTTATTAAAGTTTTATAAAAAGTTTTGAAAATTGAGAGTTAGGTTAAATTTTTTTATGCTTTTCAAATTTTTTTGCTTTTCCTTAATTTAATCCATATGATTCTTTCAATAATTCATTATTTACCATTCCAAAAGTAATACATTTTCCAGTTATTATATTTGTAACAGTATATATTGCCGGAGCAAATAATCCCGGATCAATATTATAAAAATTATAATCTGCTGCTTTAAAGGTTTCTAAAAATGTTTTTCCATAACTAGGAGATGTATTCGCTGGCGCTTTTTTAAGGAGTTCAAATAATTCGCCTTCTCTTTCTTTTTCAACTTTAATATTAAAATATGTTAAACCAGCAGCACTTATAGAATCATTTGTACGGCCCATAGCACCAAGATCATCTTTAGCAACAGGAGCAATCGTAGTGGTGCCAAAACCATCAGTTATCACATTTATTGGAAATTTTATCTCATGCAATTTATGAATTCCTGTTTCTACAATTCTTGCAGCAATTTGGATTGATCCTACCAAACAGGCAGTTGGAGCACAAACAGCATAAGTATCATTTGAATCAACACCACATTTTTTGGCTACAAAATCCATTACCTCCTCCTTTGGCAATTTTGGGGTCTCAAAAACAATCACTGCACAATTAGAATCATCCAAATAATCTAACTCTTCAAATATCTTCTCTACTCTACTCTTGGCTCGAGCGGGTCCAGATCCTAAGGATTGAAAAATTACCTTTTTTTTTATTTGCCCATCTTTTTCAATTTCTTTTTTTAATTTAACATTCCATCCCGCCAACTGAGAAGCCATACATGAGATTATTGGTTCTGATGTATAAACATTAACACTAGGAATGAAATGACCATCTAGGTTATAAGAAGAAAATTCAATCGTTCCTAAACCACCCATGCAAATTTCACCAACTAATTTTCCTCCAATCCATGATGCCTTAGACATATCAAGAATAGTTGCCCCATTATCTAATTTATGGATCTCTGCATTATAGAAATCTTTATTTTTTACGATAATTTCAACGATTTGCCTTCCTAGTTCATTTATTTTCATATAACTCATTCATTTTCACTTTATTAAATTTACTTTTTTTAATTGAGTATTTATTATTATTTTGATAATTTAATATAATATATTATTAATTTTCCTACTTCTATATAAAATGAAGAAATTAATGGACAATTTTAATAAATTCTATGAAGCTGTAAGGATCGTAAAAAATAATTTTATTGAGTTTATTAAGGAAAATAATTCGTCAATTCATATTTATACTCATTTAGATGCGGATGGATTAAGTGGAGGAGCAATTTTAGCCAAAGCTTTCATTCGAGAAAATCTTCCATTTCAGCTTACTGTTCTAAAACAATTAGAAAGAGAAACTATCATTAAAATCTCGAAAGATGTGAGAAGTTTTAATAAATTTTTATTTTTTATTGATTTTGGAAGTGGGCAATACATTGAACTTCAAAATGAATTGATTTTAAAAGAAAATTTTAGTTCTTTTATCATATTAGATCATCATCTTCCGCAGAATATATCCTCTAAAGAAGACACCGATATACTCAAGGAAGTTTTCAATAATACTTATCAATGGCACGTAAATCCTTACTTTTTTGGATTTGATGGAAGTTTAGAAATATCTGGAGCAGGATTAAGTTACTTTTTTGCTAAATGTTTAAATGAAAATAACATTGACTTATCTTTTAATGCAATTATCGGAGCTATTGGAGATATTCAAAATCAAGGCCCAAATAAATCATTTTTCGGTTTAAATTCACTAATTTTAGAAGATGCTATGAATTTAGGATTAATAGAAGTAAAAAGTGATTTGAATTTTTCTTCACTAAAACCATTAAATGAAGCAATTGCATATTCAAATGAAATTGATTTGCCAGGGCTAACTGGTGATGTCAATAGGACTTTAATTTTTTTAAAAACTTTAGGAATATTAATGGAAAATTCAAAAGGCGACATAAAATCCCTAATTGAGCTAAATAACGATGAGAAACAAAAGATTTCTTCGGCTATTATTGAATATGGTTCCTTAAAACTGGATATTGAACCAAGCAAAATTATAGAGAAATTAATAATAAATAGATATCTATTAAAAAACGAAGTATTAGGTACGGAATTATATGATGTAGAAGAGTTTTCCAATCTGTTGAATGCTTGTGGACGGTTAAAACATGGGTCATTAGGCATCGCTATAGCTATGGGAGATAGAAAAGGTTCTTATCAAAAATCTCAAGAGATTCTTTTAAATTACAAAAAAACATTGTTGAAGAGTCTTACATGGCTTAAGGATAATAATAAAATTAACCAAAAAGAATATATTCAATATTTTTTCGCTGAAGATATTATTCCAGACACTATGGTTGGAACAATTGCTTCAATGATTATTTTTGAAAATAGCGAAGGTTTTGATAAAACAAAACCTATATTCGGTTTAGCAAAAAGAGAAGATGAAAATGTGTATAAAGTTTCTGGGCGAGCACATAAAATGATTGTAAATAAAGGTGTAAATCTTTCAAAAGCAATTAGAGAAGCATGTAAACAGACTGGATTAGATGTGTTAGGAGGAGGCCATCCACCTGCTGCAGGAACAAAAATTCCTATAGATAAAGTAGAATACTTTTTAGAAAATTGCAATTTAGCAATTCGAAAGCAAATATATGGAAAATAAATAAATAAAAGACGTGTTACCAATCTATATTTTATAAATTTCCCCAATTTCCGGAGCAACTGAATTATAACCTTTCTGCACTAATTCACTTGCAAATGTAGTAGTTGATTTATTATCACCATGAACGCAAAATATATTATTATGATTTTCATTACGAAACTCTAGGTTTTCTACATAATTGTGAAGATGCAAACTATCAGCATGACTAGAAAAATCAAAATAATCATAATCACATTTTGCTCTAATATGAAAATCATTAAAATTTTTTTTTTTCTTTTTTGATTCTTTAAATTCAAAAATACCATTATCCAATAAACTTCTACCGGGACTTCCTTCAACTTGATATCCTACTAAATAAATTGCAGATGCTGGATCGTTTAATATAGTTTCTATATAATCTATTGCAGCACCTCCTTTAAGCATCCCAGAAGGAGATATAATTACTCCATTTGATTTTTTCACATGAACTCTATCTTTATTCTTTGAGATAAATTTAACTTTTCTTAGTGCCTTTTTAAAAGCTTTTATATCTTTAATAAACTCTGGATATTCTAAATAAATATGTGAAACTTTTCTAGCTAATCCATCAATAAAAATTTTACCAGTATAATTATACTTTTCTAAAATCAATAATGCTTCTTGAGATCGAGCAACACCAAAAGCAGGAATTAAAACTTTCCCTCCATTTTCAGTAATATCAATAATTTTTTCTACGAATTTTTCCTCAAGCAATTTTCTAGGAGGGTGTTCCTTTAAGGCATATGTGGACTCAACTATTAATACATCTAAATCAGGTACATCAATGCAATTAGCAGGGTTGATTAAATTAGTTTTTTGAGTATTTATATCACCAGAATAAAAGATACGTTTATTATCAACCTCAAGTAAAATTGATACACTCCCCGGTATATGTCCAGCATCTATAAAAGTTATAAAAAAATTTGCATCTATCTTTTGACGAATACCATTCTTAAGAAAATAAGAATTTTGTCTTAAAAGATCTAATTCTCTAAATCCAAAAGGATATGGAAATTTTGAAATTTTTATCATATCTCTTATTAAGATCTCAGCAATTTCCAGTGAAATTGAATTAGTAAAGAATGGAATTTTACTTTTTTTATATATTAGAGGTAATGCTCCTGAATGATCAATGTGACTGTGCGTAAGCGCAATTGATTTCAAATTAGAGAAATCTGCTTCAAGTGGTAATCTTTTATCATTATTAAAACCAATACCATAATCTAAAATACATTTTGATCCATTATTTGATTCAACTAAAATACATGATCGACCAATTTCTCTGCAACTTCCAAGAAACGATATTTTTGTCATATCTTAAAATAACCAAAAATTAGATCTAATTATCATAAAAATATTATTATTATAAAAATAATTAAGAAATATCAACTTTTTTGAAATTCCTTAAATTACAATATATACTTCTCTTATAATTTTGGTTTAATAAAAAAAAAGTGAAGTAGTACCAAGAATGCTAAAAGTTATTTTATTTTAGGAATAGACTTTGTTAATAAAGCGACAACATTATTAACATTTTTTCCAAAAATTTCTAAAATCTCTTCCCAAGTAACTGGAGCTTCATCTTCTTTCCAACAATCATAATCTGTAGACATAGCAACGGCAGCATATGGAATATCGGCTTCATTTGATAAGATAGTTTCAGGAGCGATACTCATATTTATCACATCAGCGCCCCATATCCGAAACATTTTTGATTCTGCTCTTGTAGAAAATCTAGGTCCTTCAATAGTAACAACAGTTCCAGTTTCATGATGTTTAAGATTCAACTCTTTAGCAGTTTCAATAAGAATTGTTCTTAATTCTTCTGAATAAGGATCTGCCATAGGTGTATGTTTCATATCACCATGAACAAATTCTTCAAAGAAAGATATTTTTCTGAGACGTGTGAAGTCTATAAATTGGTCGAGAATAACCAGATCACCTCTTTCTATCTCTTCTCTTAAACTCCCGCAAGCAGTTGTAGCGAGTATATGTGAACACCCTTGATTTTTTAATGCTTGTATATTAGCTCTATAATTTACCTGTGTAGGAGGAATTGTATGTTCTCTTCCGTGTCTAGCTATGAGTACTACATCAACATCATTAATCTTCCCTATTTTGAGAGGCGAACTTGGTTTTCCATATATAGTATCAACATTAATATCCCTAGCATCCTTTAAAATCTCAGGATTATCTAATCCAGAACCACCAATTATACCTATTTTTATCATAATTTTAAATCCAAACAGTTTTTTTAAAATATAAAATTTAAAATTTTATAAATTATTTGTTATTAAACTTATTCCTTACTGCCAAATTCTATAATGTTTAAACAAATTATTCATTAGTATAAAATATATTTCTAAAATTGAATTATATATTTCATGGTAAAAAACAAAGTTCTGGTTCTTGGATCATTAGCTTTTGACTACATTATGGGCTTTAAAGAGAGTTTTATAAATGCGGTATCTATTAATCACGATAAGGGAGAATATCAGAGTACGGTTACAGCCGACAGTCGTTATCAATTTTTTGGAGGAACTGCTGGTAATATTGCCTATAACTTAGGACTTTTAAATGTTGCCAAAGTTTCTTTATTTGGATCCGTAGGAAATGATTTTAAGAGATTGGGATATATGGATCATATAAAACAATTTAAAAACGTGGAATTATTCATTGATATACATGAAGATCTTTTTACTGCTGCTTGTTTTGTAGTTAATGATATTAAATCTAATCAGATGATTATTTTTCATGGTGGGGCTTTAGATAAATGTAAAGATATTAATTTAATAGAGAAAATTTCAAAACCAGAAGAATTTGTTTATGCTATAAATTCAACACAGAGTATAGAGGCTATGAGTAATTTTGCTCTTCAATTATACGATTTAAAGATCCCTACTATATTTGATCCTGGCCAAGTGACTCCACTTTTTAAAAAAGACAATTTGAAAGAATTGATTGAGAAATCAGAAATTTTAATTGGGAATACTCATGAAATAAATCAAATAAAAAGGAAATCTGAGTTAGCTGAAGAAAATATTCTTGAATATGTTAAGGCAATTATAATAACAGAAGGATCTAAGGGTTCTAAATTAATCTATAAAGATCAGAATGATAAAATTTTCAAAGTTCGAATACCTATTGCGACTGCTGATAAGATCGTGGACACGACTGGTGCGGGAGATGGATATCGTGCTGGAATATTAACGGGTTTAACTTTAAATATGACTCTGTTAGATTCATGCCGATTAGGAGCAATAATTGGTTCATTTGTGGTTGAAACAACTGGAGCTCAAACTCAAAATTTTAACAGGGATATGGTACGGAAAAGATTCTTTAACACGTTTGAATACATACCACAAGAATTAGAAAGAATATAAAAAAATTAGAGTATTTTAAAATATATTCAACTTATTTGAGTTGGGTTGAAATTTTTTTATTCTTCAACCGGAATTTGTACTAAAGAGAGAATATCATAACCTTCTAATTTATCTCTGCCATGTAAACTTCCTGTTAATTCAATCACAAATGCTAGACCTATTACGTTTCCACCAGCGTTCTTAATTAAATTACATGCTGCTTTTGCTGTCCCTCCAGTAGCTAATAAATCGTCAAAAATTAATACTTTATCCCCTTCTTCGATTGCATCAACGTGCATTTCAATACTATCTATCCCATACTCAAGTTCATATGTTTCTTTTAAAGTTTTATATGGTAATTTACCTGGCTTTCTTATAAGGACAAATCCAGCACCCAGTTGATAAGCTATGACCCCACCCCACACATAACCACGAGCTTCAATGGCGGCTACTTTTGTAATTCCTTTGTCTTTATAGTAATTAACAATTCTATCACATGAATCTTTGAAAGCTGAGTGTACTTTCGCTAAAGTTGTAACATCTTTAAACTGAATTCCCTCAACAGGAAAATCAGGTACGTTCCTTATATAATCTTCTAAATTCATTTCAATTCATTTTATTTTTTTAAACATAAGATGCTATAATTCAAAATTGATAATTAAAAATGATAATTAAAAATGATTAATTAAAATTAAATTCAAATTCATTCAACAACGAATTTTCTTTTAATAATTACAAAAAATTAAATAAAAATTAAAGTATAAAAAATATATTGAGGATAATTAAAAAACTAATTGTAAATCGGGTTGTATTTAAATGAAAATATTATTGTTCGGTCCTGCTGGAGCCGGTAAAACATCATTGATGCGAACAACTTGTCTTGGTTATAACTTTATGAAGGTTTTAAATCTAAAACCGACAAAGGGTGTTTCTCGAGAGAATTTTATATTTCGTGGCATAATGGAGCTTAACGTTTGGGACCTTGGAGGTCAAGAACGCTATATGGAGCGTTACTTCTCAGAATCTCAACGTGAATTAATATTTTCAGAAGCAACTACTGCTGTTTTTATGGTCGATTCTAGTGCTGTCGATCCTGAAGTACGTGGTGTTTTTGATAAATTCTTAAAATATATTCTTGAATTCTCTCCTAAAATTGATATGGTTTATGTTTTACTAAATAAAATTGACCTAAAAGAATCAAAGGAAGATCAATTCTATGAAATATTAACAAAGGATATGAATGATGGTTTATTATCAAAACTCTCATTTACACCTGTATCAGTTAAAGAAGGAAGTGCTCAACATAGATTAATTGAAATACTTGATTATGAAATTCAAAAAAATACTCTATCAATGCAACGTTTAGGGAAAATACGCCATTTATTAGACGAGTTAAAGCTCAATACCTTATCCGAGTATCTTTTATTTAACCAACCTGATGGTTTATTGATTGCTTCAACATTTGGTAAATTTGAATCAAAACCATTAAAGTTTATGAAATTTGAAATTGGAACTTTAGATTCAAATATTTATACTATTTATCAGCAAATTATGGAACTTCAAAAAGTATCAACTCTATCTCCTTTATCATTATCTATTGTGGTCTATGAATCGGATAATTGTTGGATTTTAGTAAAAGAAGTTATAAACGGTGCAGTTTTAATGGCTATAACAAGAAATAAACAACTAGAAATATTTTCTAGTGTTATGAATGCGTTAACTGGAGATGCTTTCAAAAGCTTAATACTTGATTTGAAATCTTCTGAATTTTAACTTATAAAAAGGAAAATAAAAAATAGTTGTTAAATTAAGTTAAATTTCTATATTCTATTGTTCCTTATCATGTAAGCCAATTTTGCGAAGAAAATTTTGTTTCGCATGATGGGGTCTTCTGATAACTGAATCATTAGATTTTTCAATTTCTCTAGCTTCATCACACATTAGAGCTGCTGTTCTCATCATTTCATGAGCAGCAGCTAAAAGTGGTATATATTGTGATCTTTCTTTTAATTGAAAACATGCTTTTCCTGTAATTCTTGATACTGAAGCAGCAAGTTCAAAAGCTGCGATTGCTTTAGCTCTTGCATAAGGATTAGAAAAATTCGCTGCTTCAGTTGCCATTTCAGCATCAATAATTATCTGAGGTAGGTTAGGTGTTCTACTTGCAAGCATGTCTAAAATAACTTCATTTAATTTTTCTGTTATTACTTGCAGAGCACCAGTTATTGCTAAAACCTTCAATAAATCTGAGTTAAATATACTCATTTCAATAGGATCGAGAAAAGGTCTACGTGCTCCAATCATACTATCACAGTTTACTAATATGTACCCCATATTCTTTTCTTTTATTTCGTCAATAGATTTTTTAGCAGGGGCATCAGAAATTACTATAGTTGGAATATGTTCTGCCATGTCTCTAGCTGCTTTTGGACCTGGCAATGAAGCATTTGGACTAGACATTATTATTAATTCTGGCTTAAATTCAAGCAGTTTTTTCATAGTATCTACACAATGGTCTGGAGGATGCATTTTAGCACCGGATGTCACTTCTCTTACGTTGATTCGAGTAGCTTCTGCTCGTTCATCCATTAAGAAAGCAAGTAACAAAGAAGAACCAATTGTTCCATTTTTAAGAATACCGATTTTCAATACTTTCTCTTGTTCGCTCATTTTTAACAAGTTTTTTTAATAATTTGAATTTTAAAATTTGAGTTATATAACCATGCAATTTTTTAATGTTTTTATTTTTTATTTTAAATTTTATAAAACAAGGAACTCTATTAGTAAATGCAAATTATAAAAAAAATGAAAAATTACAACCTAAAGGTGTTTTATTCAAAATGGAGATAAATGGTGTAGAAATAGAAAATACTTTTTGCGAAGCTTTTGGAGCTGTTTTTACTAGAATCTTAGTGACATCAAAAAATAGAAAATGGGCTAAAATAGCTGCTCAAGAAGCAACGGGGTATGGTACATCAACAATTGGTTGCGATGCTGAAGCTGGAATCGATATTTTTGTAAATCCAGAAGATACTCCTGATCATCGCCCGGGAGTTATATTAATGTTTTTTAAAAACAAAAAAGAAGAGATGAGTATGGTTTTAACACATCGAATTGGTGAATGTATTCTTACTTGCCCTACAACTGCATGTTTTGATGCTCTAGATGATTCTCTTGATCGTTCAAAGGTATTTGAAATAAAATCTGGTAATAATTTAAAGTTTTTTGGAGATGGATTCCAAGAAAAACTTGAAGGTGTTTATCCATTTGAAGCTTTTAAAATTCCCGTTATGGAAGGGGAATTTATTGTCCAAAATTCCTTTAAAGTGGGAAAAGGAATAGCTGGTGGCAATTTTTTAATTATTGGCAAAGACCAAGACTCTGCATTAGAAGCCGCTGAGAAAGCAATTGAGGCCATCAAAGAAATTCCTAACTTAATTGCACCATTCCCTGGAGGTATTGTGCGTTCTGGTTCTAAAGTTGGATCAAAATATGAATTTATGCGAGCTTCTACAAATCAAAAGTATTGTCCAACTCTAAAGAATAAAATAGAAAATTCAGAATTAAGAGAACAAGATAACTGTGTTTATGAAATAGTTATCGATGGTGCTACTGAAGAAGCTATTAAAAAGGCAATTAAATTAGGAATTGAAGCTGCGGTCCAAGTTCCTGGGATAAATCGTATATCCGCTGGTAATTATGGAGGAACTCTTGGTAAATTTCAATATTCCCTCTATGAAATTTTAAGTCAATAAAAATAAAAAAGGATACAAATAAGTAATTATAATTTTCTTTTTATTTTTCTTTGAGGGACTTCTTCTTTTTCTTTCTCAGGTTTGAATTCCTCAATTTCTTGCTCTTCAGATTCCTCTATACTTGGTTCTTTTTTTGCTTTTTTCTTTATAAATGATTTCTTAGTAGATATTTTTTTCTTTTTAGGTGTAATTCTTTTAGTTTCAACTTTTGATTTTAAATAACTATAGGCGACAGCAACACCTAATAGTAGCCCAAAAATTAAACCTCCAAAAAGTAAAATCCATGGTAAATAGTAACCAACTAAATCTGGGATTATTCTAATTGCTTGAGGTGCTTTATCATAATCATCAATTAGACTTACAACCATTCCATCTGTATCTATAACATAAACATATACATACCAAATTCCATCAATTAAATCGAAAGTCCTAATAGTGATTTCAGTGTTTATCCCAATATAATTTCGTGTAATATTAAACCATTCATTATGTTCATTTATAAGGGCAACCTTAACATATGCAATCCCTTCGATATCAGATACATTAAAAGAAAAAACTAAATCTCTACCATAAAATATAGAAATAGCTTGATCCATACTTAAGTCATTAATTTTGTAAGAGTGAATTTCAGGGGCGTTATTTTTAACAGTAAGATAAGTTGTTTCTTCTAAAGAACCCCCATTAGTATCAATTAGAGTCACCAGAATTCTATATTTGCCAATTGGTCTATTTGCAGATATCTGAAAAGTCTCTGAGAATAGATTATTACTAACAAAATCAATTATATTATCGAATATTTTATTACCTTCAGGATCATAAATATACATCCATGGGATCAGATCTTCCACTTTAGTCTCTATGTCAGTGACATTAAATGAAACTGTAAAATCTTCAGTTCTAAATACTTCTTCAGGGGATAGATTAATAGGTGAAGTAAAGCTTGGTATGTTATTTCTTACGTAAAAAGGAAAATACGCATTTTTTTTAATCCCTGAATTTTTATCAGTCATATTTAATTGGACGTAATACCACTTTTTTGGAATGAAAGTTTCATTCTTTAACTGAAGAGTAAACTGAAGAATGTCTCTATTAAAATTTTTTATATTATTTTGAATTGATTCATCTAAATTGTCAACAATAGTAGTATTCCAAGTAAAATTATAATTACTAAAATTAAATACTTTTAAATAAGCATCTAAAATATCTTCAATATAATATTCAGAACTAATTTTACCATTTATCCTATCATACAAGTTTACCATATAATTTGTATCGATAGTAAAATTTGTATATGTAGTTTGAGAATTTAATAATTGGTGGGTTTCATTATAAATTAGGAAACTTACATTTTGCATTCCTAAGGGGGCATTGTACTCTGGTCTATATATTCCTCTGAATCTATTATTTTCTATAAAGTGCATATCGAATTCTCTAATAGAGCCATTTGTGAAAGATATTTGCATTTTAGTATAATTTACATCACTAAAATCAAATGTGTTTATAGTAATATTGATGGATTCGAATAGACGATATACTTTTGTAGTATTTCGTGAGATGGCTCCATATGATAAAGGGGGTTGAGCAATTTCAAGATTAAATTGTTCCTCATTTTGATTATAGTTAATTATATGTGATTTATTTAGTGAAATACTTGTAAAAATTAAAAAAAAACTTATAATAATGAATAAAATTAAAAGATTCTTCTGAATTTGTCTTATATCCAAAGTATCCTCATCTTCTTAATTTCTTATGTTTGATATGTTTATTTTTAAAATACAAAATAAATCCAATAGGTACTATAATAGGTAAAATATAGAATAAAATTAGATTCAAATTCGATAATTCAAGAGATAGTTCAAAATATAATAAAGCAATATCAGAATCTTCACTATCCTTTAAAACAACTCTATATTTCTTGATCCCAAATTCATAAGGATTAATACTGGGTGTTATAGTTGTCATAATTAGGTTTTCTCCCTTAATTAATTCAATTAAATTAGTTTTTTGCTTTATATTATTTATATATAGTGAAAATGTTTCAGATTCTTCCTGATTATTTTGGATGATAATAATTAAATAAGCTACTTCACCTTGGGGTATTGTACTAGGGAAGGTAGCACTTAAGATCTCAAATTTTGGTATTATTTCAACTGTAAATATTCTCGAATAAAATTTAGTAGTATTAATTAATATTTCCATTTTAATACTAATTGTATTATTTGTTAATGAGTCTAAAGTTTTTAAATAATATGACACAATTCTTGTTTCTTTTTCGTTTAATATTTCCTCTTGTATAGAATCTTCAATACAGTCTTCTGTAATTCCTGTAAAACTCACATTTAAAGATTGAGTTGCGTTTGGGAGAAAATTTTTCAAAGTCATAGATATAATTATATGATCTCCCTTAACTACCTTATTTTGATAAAGAAAGTTGCTATAATCAAATGAATATCCAATTTCTATTATTTCTACTATTTCTAAATAAATTACATTATCCTTCTTAATTATGAAAGAAATCTCGCTACTTCTGGGTTCTGCGTCGAATTTAGTTGAGAGATTAAAATCTATTCGAATAACTTGAAAAGCTGTGAAATTAATTTCTTGAGGTGGATAATTTATTATATCTGGTCCCTCTAAAGATGCTGTTAATGTTAAATTTTCAGTTCGACTGTAATTAACATTTATGGATACATTAATAATCGGTCCATGGTATAGAATTCGTGGTAAGCCCTGAATTGACTCACATACTAGTCCAGAATTAACATTAAATAGTTTTATGGTATCAGTCAATTTAAAATACGTAGTATTAGCCCACAAATAAATATAATACCCATTATTTATAGGGAGGGTGTCTTGAATATCGTACAAAAGAGTATAAGATGTTTGAGGGTCTTCAATAAAAGCTCCAAATTCATAAAAAAATGTTCCATTAGGGTATTTAAAAATGTAATTAATACTAAAGTTAGTAATATGATACTCTATTGTATAACTCCCAAAGGAACCATTTTCTGGGTTGAAATATATACCTACTTTTTTAAATAAATAAACAGAAGTCAAATTCATTTTATCTTGATTAAAAATAAAATTGGGAACTTCTCCTGTTATATTATAAGCTGTTTCTAAAATTGTACTATTATAGATCTTAATAGCATCTAAATATGCTTCAGCTAATTTAAGATTTGAATGAAATGATTTAGTAGTGTTAGTAAAAGAAAAATTATAGGCAGTATTAGTACTATCATAAAAATAATCTTCAAAAGAATTGTAAATTTTTAATGCCCTATTATAATATGTTATATTTCCTGTAAGTTCAAACAATTTCAAACAAGCCCTCATCATTAAAGCATTATCTTCAAGGTCTTTACTATGATCAAATATACTGGTCCAACTAGGAGTGGCAATTTTCTTATAAAGCCCATTATCATATAAATATTCAAGACTTTCATAGAGATCAATTGCATTTTGATAATACATTGAATCATTTTTCATACCAGAATCAACCCAAAATTCTAATAATGTAATTATACCTAAAGCATTAGTACGTAAATGATAATCTTTTTGTCCTGCAAGAGTTGTATCCCAATTTCTATTAGCATCATGGTAAAATGCTTTTTCTGTTGCATCCCACATATACCCTTTGTCAACCATGTCAACAATAGTCAGATTTGCGAGTTCATATGCGCGATCTCGAATAGATTGTTCTAAACCGAGGCTTTGATAAGTTCTATGAATTAAGAGGTTAGCTAATATAGCATAAAAGTTACTTTCAGCATACTTAGTATATGACGAATTATAAAGGTAAAATCCATTGTAATTATATCTATCATCCCAAAATTGAGATGAATTTATTAAATGGAACATTTCATTAATGGAATATCTTGGTGTTGTTCCCCTAATAGTGAAACTATTAATATTATTACCTATGTTTTCAATTAAAAGGAAAATTGGTATTACATTATCGATTAAAAATCTTTTGTCGTTGATAATTTCCCCTGTTATATTTTCAATCGATTTAACAAAACCATATCTATATTCATCAACATTACCTTCATACCATAGAGTAGTATCTTTTAAATCTAAATAGATTTCATAGGTTTCAATATCATTTAATTCTGGTTGCATTAATGACTTATAATAGAGTAAGTTATCTTCTGAAAAAATAGAATTATCTGTAATTGTACCGTTTGTATCTCCATATCTGTAATAAACAGGGATATCAAAATCTAAGTTTGATTGATAATTATTCTCAAAGAATTGGCGTACTTGATCAAAATTTTTAGAAAATGGGTCCTGGAGTAATGAAATTATGGAACCTGTTTTCAAGTCATTCATAGTAGAGTCATTTTCGAAATTATTATAGTTTGTGAAGAAATTATCCTCGGAATAATTAATTGTATTATCAATATTGGTAATAAATAAAAGGTTCAGTAAAATTGTAAATGTAAAAAACAAGCAAATTAACAATTTTAAACTTTGCTTTTTTCTCTTTCCAGTTTCAAATAAATTCAAAAATTTCATTTTTTCTTAAATAGAGAAATCAAATTAGTATTTACTAAGTATACTTTTTAAATTATAATGTAAAAAAATCCTTCTCTTTAAAATTTTTTCTGACAATTTCACATAGATCATAATATTTATCAAGCCTTTAAGATACTATTTTTCTTTTTTAAGTAGATTTACTAATACATTAAGCTTAGATAACCTAGACTTAGAATTTTCAAAAAAAAGAATTTTTCATTAAATTAATTAAAGGTATAAATTTTATTTCTCACTATTTCTACCAAACTATTAATTTTTACCCTTTCTTGAATCATAGTATCTCTAAATCTGAGAGTAGCTGTATTATCTTCTAGAGATTGATAGTCAATCGTAATACAAAATGCTGTACCAATTTCGTCTTGTCTTCGATAGCGTTTTCCTATGGAACCCCCTATATCAAAAAAAGAGTTGATACGATTTTCTATTAAATTTCTATGGATTTTCAATGCTAAATTTCTAATACTTTCTTTATTTTTAACAAGTGGAAAGACAGCTACTGTATTTGGAGCTAATATTGGTTTTAGTTTCAAATTAATTCTTCCTTCTTCTACATTAAAAGATGTTTCTAGTAGAGTATAGATAATTCTATCAATTCCAAATGCAATTTCAAGAACTTGTGGGATTTCTTTAATATTTGAATCAGAATTTGTATTCACTTCAAAATTTTGCTTTGAAAACTCTGCGTGTCTTCTTAAATCATAATCAGTTCTGTCATGGACCCCACAAATCTCAACCCATCCAAATTGATTTGTTTTTATTTCCAAATCCCAAGCATCATCAGCATAGTGGGCGCGTTCATTCATTGAGTGTTGTCTAAATCTAATTAATTTTTCTGGAATTCCTAATAATTTGGTTAAATAATAAGTAATATACAGACAATATGCAAATGCTGGTTTTTTAACAATATTAGTTTTAATCGCTTTTTCAAGTGAAATCAGTTGAGGTTTGTCAATTTTCTTCTCTTGAAGTTGCCAATTTAAAAGTGGCAATATACTTGTTTTAACTTCCTCATACTCTTCAAATGTCATTTCTTGTTCTTTTCCTATAAAAATTTGCAGTTCAAATTGATCAAATGCTCTCATTCGGAGAACACCTTGTCGTGGAGAGATTTCATTACGATATGCTTTTCCGAATTGATAAATTTTAATTGGATATTGCCTTCTTGCATCTTGGTCTAAACGATTAAATAATAAATATGTAGTTGTTGCTGTTTCAGGTCTTAAATATGCTGTAATATTATTACCTACTTGAGTTTTCAACATTAAGTTATATTCTTCTATTTTAGTAAAAGCAGTATCACATTTTGGGCATAATAAATTTTTCTTATGAATTAAATTCTCCATCTCTTCTAATGACAAGCCATCTATCATAAGATCTGGAAACTGTTCTTGAAGGAATTTATCAACCCTATATAAAGTGCTACATTTATCACATTTAATAACAGGATCAATAAAACGTTCCAAATGTCCGGATGCTTTCCATACAATTTCAGGCATAATCGTTGGACATTCAACTTCTCCAAATCCAAAATAACGTAATTCTTGCCTAAAGAGATTAAGTATATTATTTTTAAGAGCCATTCCAGCTGGACCATAAGAATAAAATCCTGCGAGCCCTCCATAGATTTCTGGTGAGGGCCCCCAAATAAATCCTCGTCGTTTAATTAATGAATTGAATGTTTCTATGTTATCCTCAATTTTCATACATTATTAAAAAGTGCATCATAATATTAGTATTTTAAGATATTACAAGTTAATTAAAATAAATTTTTATAATAGGAATATAATAATATTATTATATTTTTTTTTAAAGTTAAAAATAAAATTGATAGATTATGTTATTTCAAAATTTCCAATATCTTGGTTTCTGGGAAGCATTTGAGATGGGGCTCTACTTTATTATAGTGGGGTATTTCTTTTTATTGTTTTTTTACTTCTTATTTATAAGATTTCGAACTTCGAAGAAACCATATTGGTTATTTTTTAGTTTATTCTTTCTATGTTTTGGAATCGCTCGAGTATTTTTTATAATATATTATTTTTTTGCTCCAGAACTATTTGATGGAGGAAATGGAGTGGAAGTTGTTGCTTTTTTAATGCTAAATTATCGATTAGCTACATTTTTTACTTGGGTAGGAAATTCTTGCGCTGTAGGAGTATTGGGAATTTTATTATTTCCAACAGACACCCAAATTGAAAAGACGGGAGATAAAGATAAATCTATTTCAGGATGGTTTAAAAATAATAATAATATCAAACTTATTATACGTTATTCATTAATTACTATTCCTATTATTATAGGAATTCTTGCTTTAACTTTATCTGAATGGCTTTTTATGGATCCAGATTTTCCATCTCAATATAGCATACCAGATAATATAATTTCCATAGTATTATTTTCTTGGGAATATCCTCTGGGAAGGTTTCTGTTAAATTTCATTTTTATGCCATTAGTTCTTGTGCTAATTCCTTTTATTTTTCTATACCTTGGTTTTAAAACTTTTGGTGTGCTAAGAAAATCGTATGTGTTAAATTTTTTTGGATTTCTTCTTTATTTTGTCGGAGGGCGAATTTTACAAGGAGCGCTTGATGTACTTTCTTTACCTCATGTAAGAGCAATATTACCTCCTTTACTCATATTATTAGCACTCCTTATATTAGTAATTGCTAACAATTATGAACAACTCAAATAAATTTGTTTTCTTTATCATTCATATAATTATTTTTATTCAATATTATTCAAATTATTCATTAAAAATGATTCTTTAGAGCATTAATCTATTAATTTGTACTAATTCTTAATACGGTAAATAAAAAAGATTAAAAATTTAAAACTGAAGATCTTTAAAATTAATATATTTAAATTAAATAATAAAGAAAAAAATGAAAATTTTAAGATAAAATCTATGACAGTTCACGGAAATCAACAGTTATTACCATTATTTATTAGGAAAGGAGCACATCCACTTTCAATTCAAGGTAATGATGAGTTAACTCTCGCATTTTATTTATTAACAAAAGGTTTAGAGAGAAATAAAAAAATTATATCCTTTTCAAGGCTTCTCTGGCCAATATTAAGCATTCAGGGAGTAATTAGTACACATATTATGTTAGATGGTTTAAATATTCTTAAGAATTTAGGAAAATTTTCTAATCCTCCACGTCAGCCTTTAATTGGTCATATACTTAGAAATGTGGATAATAGAACTAAAATTGAACAATTAGATATTTTAATTGATATCTTAACATATAAAGACAAAGAAGCTGAGGAAATTGGTGAAGGAGAAGAATCTGAATATCGGACTCTTAAAATTGATGGATTAATTAATCCAGAATTTCTTCAATCTTTATTAAAAATTATTCCTCTAATTCAATATAATCCAATTGCAGATTTTACAGCATTAGATACGAGTATTTCTACAGAAAATGCATTAAATATCTCAGAAGAATATCGTCAGATAATAAATACTATGAAGGGTAATGCATTAAGATGGAAAACTCAAATTGAATTAATAAATAAAGAAGTGAGCAAATGGCTCATTGATCTAAATGTTAAATTAAAGGATATAGATTCAAGGTATTCTAGTCAAATTTCCAAAACCTCCACATCTATTGATACACTTAAAATAGATGAACAAACAAAATTAGAGCAGGATAAAATTGATCAATGGAACGTTAATGAAAAAAAGAGAATAATTGAAAATATATCTACTCTATTTAAGACTTTTGAAAGAGAACTTGAAGAAATGATTAAAAAAAATAAATCTTTTACCAGCGATGATTCTTTAAAAAGTAGAATCTTCAAAGATCTGGTACCTCATTTTGAAAGTCAATTTGCCTATTTAACAGAAGAAGGAAATAAATTTTTAGAAACTGTCGAAACTCTAAAGCAAAAGTTTTATGAGCTAAAAAAGCAAGCATCACATATTGATATTGAAGCAAAACAAAAATTAGAAGAATTTAAGGATTCTTTAAAGTTAAAACTAAAAGATAGAGATAAGCTAATTAATGAATTTGAAATTGAGAAACAAAAAAAAATCTCAGAGCTAGAGAATTTGAAGAATCAAATAGAAGAACGATTTGATAAATTGAAGGAAATTATAGGAGTAAAACAAAACACTTGTTTAAAAGAAGCTCAAACATTAATTGGATGGTCACTCAATGATAATCAATCAGATTTATTCACAAGACCTATACAATGGATCTATATGCCAGTTTATGCGATGTTCATCGAAGATGAAGAAAATATGGAAGAATATATGAATGTTATATTTCCAGGATTTATAACTACTGACCTTGATAATCTATATGAAGATATTTCACAAGCATTCAATAATTTTAAAAATATTTTAAAGGAAAGGATCGAAAACGATATGGTAGTTCGATCGAATTTTGAATTTTCCTGCGAAAGAAAAAATTTAGTAAAAGATCCAAGCTTAAAGAAGAGAATACAGCAAGGTATCTCAAAGTTGAGAGAAATGTTGTTATTAAATGAGCCAATAGAGAATTTAATTCGCGAAAAGCTAAATTATATTGTATAAAACCACATTTTTTCCTTTTAATCATGTCACATCCAAAATTAGACCGTAAAAAAAGATTAGATCTGAAAAAAAGAAAGATAAGAGCCTTTTTTTTATCAGTCGAAACAAAAAAAAAAGAAAATATAGTAATTGATAAGGAAGCAGAACAAATTTATCAAGATGGTATGGTATATGTCCAAATGAGACTTCCTGTTGAGAAAATTACAGAAGGATTTGAAAATGGACTAAAAGATAAAATAGAGCATAATATTATAAAAGCTAAAATCAGAGAAGCTACAAAAGAAGATCTTGATACTTTAAAAAACATTTATAATCGTGCTTGGTTAACTTCAAATACTCCTTTCCGCCCAATAACAAAAACAGACTTAAAAAAAATCCTTGAATATCCCGAGACCGTTTTTCTTATCGGAAAAGTATATGGTATGGATGCTGCTTTTCTACTTCTTGATTTTGAAGGTGAAAATAAAGAGTTCGCCATTATTGCTGCTTTAGCAGTAATTCCGAGATTTCAAAGAAGAGGTGTTGGTACTATTTTAGGAATGGCAAGTTGGCAATATCTAAAAGAGCACTATCCAAATGTAAAAGAAATCAGATGTGAAGTGTATAAGGAAAATAAAGTATCATATTCATTTATAAAAGGAATAGGTTTTGAAGAATATGGTACAAAGATATACAAAAAGGAAGATTTTGAGATTTTTGATAAAGAGTAATAGAAAATTCAATATAAACTAAATATTTAGTGATTTAATTTTTTCAGTTAATAAATTCGTATTATACTCATCTTCGATATTCTGATAATAGTTGCGTGCTCTCTCAAAATATGAAATCGCAGTCTCAATCATCCTTTTCTGCAGATAGATATCACCTAATTTGTGGAGGATAATAGCACTTTCTTTAAAATATTCTAAAGCTTCATAAATTTCTAATGCCTCTTCGAAAAAGTTTAAGGTTTGGGTCATATCCTCCTCATATTCCAAATATACTTTACCGATTTTGAATTTGAGCTCTGCATTTTTATAATTATCCCCAAATTTATAAAAAATCTCACGAGATAGATTATAATAATCTAATGCTTTTTTGATATCCCCCTTAGATATATATAATTCCGCTAAACTTTCTAATATCTCACCTTCTTTAATATTGTCACCAATTTCAAAAATGCGAACAGCTTCTAAACTTTGTAGATATAAATTTTCAGCTTTACTATTATTATCCCTTAAGTAATAAATCTTCCCTAAATACAAATAGCATTCCCACTCAAGGTTAGACTTAATATAAATAGATATATTTTCTTCTATAGTTTTAATTAACTCTAAGGCATTAATTAAATGATGGTATGATTCTTCATAATTATCATTCATTAAATAGTACAATTTTCCATATTTTATCTCTGTTTGAATAATTCCATATATATCCTCATTTTCTTTAAAGAAATCTATATTTTTATCTAATATTTTTTTAATTTGATCGTAATTCTTTAATAAATAAAGAACTTCTACTAAATTACTAGAAGATTTTATTTCTTCAAACATTAAATTTTCTTGTTTAGAAAGCGTACATGCTTTTTGATAATATTTATAAGATTGTTCTAAATCTTTAAGTAAGAAATAGATATTTCCTAAATTGTTGAATAATTTGACAATTTTAGGTTTGTCATCTAATTTTTCTAGAATTTCGAGGGATCTATTAAATTGATAGATTGCTTGGTCAAAAAGTCCATTATCTTCTTCAATTATACCTAATTCGTTATAACAAATAGCTTCATTAAGTAGATCATTCGATTCTTTAAAATTTTTTAGCGCTAATTCAAGGTTTTGTGATGCATTTGGTAAGTCTCTCTTTTTATAATATAAACTTGATTTTTCTAAAAATAATGACCCTGGTACTGGCTCTCCAAGAATTTCTTTACGCTCTAAAGTCTCATCAATTTTTTTTATTTTTTGATCTATTTCTTCATCCTTTATAATAACTGTCTCATACTCACTATTCTCCTCTTCCAAATCTAGATGGTAAGTTTCAGGTTTATCATAAGAAAACCTCATGTTTCTATATAAAGCATCCTCAAGATTTACGATTAATGGTTTATTACAATTCCTACAATAAGACCATTTTTCCTGAATAGGATTGTTACAATATGGGCATGTCTTCATAATTGTTAAAACACTTATAGATATTCAAGACTGTTAAATTAAAAATGAAAATAACGTTATTTATAATTAATCACTATTAAATTAACACTTTTCAATAAAGATTCATTATTACAAAAATTTTATTTAAATTACTAAATAAATTATTTTACATAATTCCATTTATTATAGGTACGGCATCATAGATTTGTTGAATTTCATAATCGGGTTGAATTTCTTTTGATCTTGAAGAATTTGAATCGTTTATCCAGATAGTTAACATGTTACACTCCTTCGCTCCCTTAATATCTGTTTCCAATCGGTCTCCAATATGAATCGCATTTTGTGGAACACATTTAAACTTTTTTAAAGCTAGCTCAAACATAATAGTATTAGGCTTATAAAACCCCAATTCATCTGAGAAAAGAAATATCCTAAAAAATTTACCAATATCATATGAATTAAAAACCTTTTTAATTATACGTCCTGAAGTGATTCCCGTATTAGATATTAAGCCAATTTTAAAATTCTCTGATAGTTCATACAGAGTTTCTTTAACTCCAATTTTCAAGGAAGGAGGATCTTTTAACATTATTTCTTCAAATTTAATTTCAATTTTTTTCCTATCAGATTGAGGTATTTCGAGATTTAGAACTTTTAGTAATCTTGATATTCGGTCATTTGTGTATATATGACGATAGCTATTTTCTTTAAAGTTAACATTTGATAAATGAAATGCTAAATTAAAAGCATTTTCAACTTCTTTGAGAGAAATTGGAATTTGCCTTTTTTTTAAAAACTTAGTAAAATAATCAAATCTTAAGTCCGAATAATGCTTATTAGTAAAAATTGTATTCCAGAGATCAAAAGTTACTAATTGAATCATTTATATACAATTTCTGAAGCATTTACTTATTTATTATTTTTTTTAGATCAATCTTATTTAATAGAAATCAGGATTTTGTACAAATTAGTAATGTATAATTTCCCATAACGAATAATATTTGGTATCCAATTTTAATGAAAATCACCTTTAAAAATGCATTTGGAGGTTGTATTATGCCTAAGTTTTTAGTTGTCCACCCTATGCCTAGGAAGGTAATAGAAGCGATGAATGAAATGCCACCAGAAGAGAATAAACAAATTATCGTTCTCATTGTTTTGCTGATGCATATTGGATAAGATCTTGGAATCTAACAGAATTAGAAAAGATATTTTGTAAATGGAATGCGAAAGATGCTGAATCTATCTAAGATGCAATCAAGAAAGCTGAATGGTCGGCA
>Ga0209427_10000868_pt1 | contig 33513 bp, 22 predicted proteins | sample DeeMarSWOR136_30_FD_187465 | JGI IMG/M metagenome (GOLD analysis project Ga0209427, IMG submission 187465) | Marine sediment microbial communities from White Oak River estuary, North Carolina - WOR-1-36_30 (SPAdes) (version 2) | ecosystem: Environmental > Aquatic > Marine > Intertidal zone >...
TGACGGCGCTGCCATCCAAGATGAGCCTGCCCTGGTAGGTAAAGGCCGAGCCCATCGGGGCTGCAATTGCAAGTCCACTCGCCAGGACCATTACGCCCAAAGCCGAAACCAGAACTGCAATCATTTTTGTTGTTTTCATCTGTTTGTCCTTTCCAAAATGGTTGATGTTTTTGCACCGTACCCTGTGCACGGCGCTGTCTTTATCGTGGTCCATATCTTGTCCTCCAACAAACAGTTAGAATTCCACCGGCACACGCTTGACGCAGCGATATCGCGCCAAAACATGCACCAGCCCGAGAAAAGAGTGGGACAACCTGTCCTCCTTTCAGCACTTCACGGAGATTTCTACAATTAGAATTTAATTCTATCCCTTATGAGACGGCAAAGCAAGTAAAATTAGGTAAAAAATTCTGGGCGTAAGGCAAAATACGGTAGAATTACGGGCGTCGAAGAAGGGAAACGAGCAGAAGCTTCCACCGTCCAACTCCGCAAGAAGGTTCCAGGCCCCGTGCCAGCCGGATCCACGCAGGCTGCTGGGGACGGTCACGGCAGCGAAGCAGTTAGAGCACGCCGCCTCTGCACTGCTTTGCGGAGGGTGGGACGAATCTGCTGCTGAATTTAGACCGCTTCCCTCGAAAAGCGGTAAGCCACTGGGTGAAAAGCTGCAACAGTACAAGCCCTTGCTTTTCAAATGATTCGTGTGCAGTCAGATGTAATGCCAGCTACTTGAGCTTACTCTGCAATTGCTCGACGGCCGAGCGTACCACCTTAATCTGTTTTTGGAGCCGGCTGACCTCTTGTGCCTGCCCTTGCAGCCGAGTTGTAAGCTCCTGGATCCTTGTTTGAGCGTTTCTTGCGTCGGCAAGTGCTGCGTCCCTCGAGCTGGTGAGCTCGTTAACCTGCCTCTGCAGCTTAGCGAGCGCATCGAGCTGACTTTGCACACTCTCGCGCGACTTGGTGAGCTCATCGCGTGAGCTGGCAAGCTCGTTAAGCTGCTGCTGCAGGTTGTCCCGAGTCTGTGTAACGCTTGTAAGCTGGGACTGAGTTTTCTTAAGCGATGCTGTTAGCCTGGTTGCATCTGCTTTCAAGCTGTCTCTTTCGGCCTCGGTTTGTGTTAGAGCAGCCTGCAGCGCTTCCAGCTTGCTCTCCAACTCAGCTTTTTCCTTCGCATTACGGTTGCAGCCGGCCTGCATGAGTGAAAAGCCGGACACAATCAAAAATGTAAGAATGAGTTTCCACTTCATCACCATAGTACTCCTTTCCGTTCAGCCCATGTAAACCAAAAACTCCGAGGTAGCTTCCTCCAATCGGCAAGCCGGGCTTATGCCTGTCGATTGAGATTTGCCAGAAGGCTGTTTGCGAAAACGCAATAGCAACAATCCGGCACAGAATAGAGAATAACCGAAATTGGCTAAAGCGTCAAGAGCGTTTTTGCTTTTTGCCGGAAATCACTTTCTGCTCCGTGAAACTCGTTGTGACGAAAAATTCGCAGAAAGCCCTTCGGGCGGAACCCGGGCTTAGTATTTAGACTACCACTTTAGCAGGCATGGGCAGTTACACTTTTAGAGGAGGCACTGCAATTTTCAAATGATTTTGCAGCTCGCTACTCAGGCCCTTTGCCACCTGCGGGGACTGCTGAATAACGTTCTTGGTCTGCTCCGGATCGTCCTTTAAATCATAAAGGCAAGGGCCTTTGCCCGGGTTCTTGCCTCTTATATTCTGGAAATAGTGCCAATCGAGATTGTGGACAGCTCCAAATGTATTGAAAACCGTATAGACATTTTCGTGTATCGAGGAAATTCCAGGTGTTACCAGCTTCCACATATTACGCCCATCTACATTCTTGTAATCATCAATCCCAAGCAGCGCGAGAAACGTGGGCATAAAATCAACGGCACTGACAAGGCCTTCAATGCGCTTTCCAGCAAAGCTCTCATCGGGGTGCTTGATGATCAATGGAATCTGAGTAACACAGCGATTAAGGAGAGCAGGGGTCTTCTGTACGCATCCTTCCTCGCCGAGATGGGTACCATGGTCTGTCGAAAAGACGATAATTGTGTCATCCATCAGGCCCATTTGTTCAACACACTTGAGAAGCTGGCCAATACAATAATCGCTGAATGTCACTTCTGCTGCGTAGAGGTCTCTAATAATGGGTAGATCGTCAGGACGTATGTCGTTGTTTCTGACTCCGTATCCAAACAAATATCTTTCATAGGGATAGTTGTCACGATACATCTTCTGGAATCTCGGCGGTGCATCCCAAGGCTCATGAGGATCGAACATGTCGATCCAGAGCATAAACGGTTTGCTATTCAAATTTTGCTCGAGCCAGCGTATAGCGGCATCACAAGACCTTGCACAGAAGTAATCTTGCTCACCGGATCTATCCTGTGTATTCATCAAATATTGGCGCATATTTCTGTCATAGCGCTCGTTCCATAAATGGGCAGGCATATGTTTTTTGGGGTCAAACTTTTCCTTCGGGCCGCTTTTCCATCTATCAGTTTCCTGGCCGCGGACCCACTGCCAGGAATGAAATCCGCGATGAAAATTGTAGTCCGGCTTGAAATGGTGGTAGGTGTCAACAATAAAGCCGGTTGTGAAGCCACGTTTGCTGAGAACTTGGGCGAAGGTAGTGTCGTCTTCGCTGAGGGGCTGCCATTTGGACTCAGGAAGGACGCTCTTTCCCGTATGATACACGCGGCGACAAGGAATGGTGGGCAATCCCTCAGCGCTGGCATTTGCGAACAATACGCTGTTTTTTGCGAACTCATCAAGGTAAGGCGTTTTTACATTAGTGCTGCCGTAACAGCCAAGATGGTCTGCCCGCCAGGTATCTGCGATGATCACAATCATGTTGAGCCGGTCGGCTTTCGAGGTTCGATCGGGCCGCTTGGCAGGATCTTCCAGACTTCCCGACCAAACAGGCATCTCTGACTTGTCTTGCTTCTGCGTGTCCACGGCCTGGGCGACCAACCCTATAGCGCCCATTGCGGCTGCTGTCCCAAGAAAATCTCTTCTGGTAAACAAGTCTTTCTCGTTCTTTGGCGTGTGGAAATACTCTTGTTTTTTCGAGCTTGCTTCGTCACGTGCCATAATTGCTCTCCTTCTATCAGTCTATGACAAACGCGCTTTTAGTTGGGATGAGTTCTGCTGTTGATTTCACCTCCATGCCTACTTAAAGTGACACAAAAATCCTTACTTACAGTGCAATTGTGTCAAAGCCTGGGAGAAGGTCAGCAGCCCGGCCCCGTCAGACTTTGGCAGCGGCAGACCTTGATTTGGCTGTGACAGCTTTTGCTGTTGCATTTATCCGGACTGGGCTGGGGCGGGGCTTTCTGCGATTGATGTTGTTAGAATAGGTGCCTATCGAGCGCAATTTTTTGTATCTGTTCTCAAGCAGATTATCTATTTTGGTGCGTTTGAGGTCGGCCAAGGTTTTAGCAATATATCTTTCGACATTATAAACCGTATCGTGCACGTTGCGGTGTGCCCCCCCGAGCGGCTCTGGGACAATTGCATCAATCAATCCAAGCTTATATAAGTCTTTGCTGGTCAATTTAAGGGCCTGCGCGGCGTCGGGGGCTTGTGAGCCATCGCGCCAGAGGATTGCGGCACAACCTTCCGGTGAGATCACGGAATAATACGCGAATTCGAGCATCGCCATTCTGTCCCCGACGCCTATTCCGAGGGCACCACCTGAACCACCCTCACCAATACAAATGCAGACTATCGGCACCCTCAAACGTGACATCTCTGTGAGATTCACCGCTATTGCCTGGGCCTGGCCCCGCTCCTCGGCTCCGACGCCCGGATAAGCTCCAGGGGTATCGATGAGCGAAACTACTGGTATACCAAACTTTTCAGCGAATTTCATTTTTGCTATTGCCTTGCGATAACCCTCGGGGTTGGCGCATCCGAAATTGCAGGCGACCTTTTGTTTTGTGCTTCTACCTTTGTTTTGCCCAACAATCAAGACTTTGTTTCTGGCGATCTGCCCAATTCCGGTTATGATTGCCCGGTCGTCGCCGAAGCATCTATCCCCGTGCAATTCGCGAAAATCCTTTACCATCAAATCGAGATAATCATCAAGCAAAGGTCTCTTGGGATGACGTGCCACTTGGACGGTTTGCCAAGCGGTGAGATTTGCATAGACTCTTTTGAGTTCGGCGACCTGCTCTCGCTGAAGCTGACGGACCTCGGCAGAATAGTCGATGCCTTTGATAGAAGTGAGTCTGCGCAGCTCATTCATCTGACGATCAAGGTCAGCCACTTTCTCCTCAAAGTCCAGGTGGTCGCCGTTGCTGAGTCTGTTATCGCTATTTGGCATTTCAGTTATTAGCCGTCTTTCATACGCGTATAACCACGCTGGCAGAGCGTGCACACGACATACATCCTTACAAAAAAAGTGCCCACAACAAAGGTGCGGAGCTTCTTCTTTTGCCATATCGGTCGGCTCTTTTCTGCTAAGGCCGAAATATTAGCACTTTGGTAACATAAATCCAAGAAAAAAATTGACATCACTGGTGGCTTGCTATACTTTTTAGCAGAATTTGTCTTGCTCTTCACTTTCACAAGGTCTTTGTTTTGAAAGACTTAAGACAGATAACCGTTATAGGGCTGGGTCTTTTGGGCGGTTCGATGACGCTGGCAATTTTACGCTCTCTGCCTCGGGTAAAAGTAGTAGGCTACACACACCGCACTGCTACGCGGCGGCGAGCAAGACAACTGGCAGTAGCAACGGAGGTCGCCAGCGAGATAACCGAAAGCGTATCAAGAGCGGACCTGGTCGTCGTAGCTACACCCGTGTGTAGCTTTGACGAAATCTTTGGCGCAATTGCGGATGCGCTGCCGGTCGGTTGCATTGTAACTGATGTTGGCTCAACAAAAGTTTTGGCCCATCGCTGGGCCACTAAGAGGCTACCTAAAACGGCCTATTATGCCGGTTCGCATCCCATTGCAGGCTCAGAACAAAGAGGCGTTGAATTTGCGAGAGACGACCTGTTTGAGCAAACAACCTGCATTTTGACAACGACAAAACAGACCAATCGTAAGGCGGTGCAGACACTCAGGAGATTTTGGTCGATACTCGGCTGCTCAGTGAAACTGATGACACCGGCCGAGCATGATAGAATCTTCGCAAACATAAGTCACTTGCCACATATAATGGCAGCCGCATTGATGAATGCCAACGATGTTGAAGAACTTAAACTTGCCAGTCAAGGCTTTATAGACACCTCGAGGGTGGCATCAGGGCCAGCTAACATTTGGGCTGACGTACTGCTAACAAACGCAAACAATACCATAAGGGGTATTGACAGAATCACTGCCGAATTGGCAAAGCTGAAAACAGCAATCAAAGCCCAAAACAAAAGACAAATCGAAAAGTTGCTTGAGAAGGCCAGGGACAAACGTAGAGCCCTGATCAACTACAAAATGAAAAAAAGGGAATTGATACCGTGAAGCAATGGCGTTTCGAGGTTTATAACCGGTCCGGGTCTTCCGATGTGCATGGTAATAGCGTACTGGAAGATATCAAAGAACTCGGCATAAGCTCAGTTGAAGCGGTTCAATCGGCTAAGGTTTTTCTTATCGAGGCTGACTTTGATGAAGGTTTTGCCAGACGTGTGGCAGAGGAGCTCGTGACCGATCCCGTCTGCGAAGAGTACTACATAGGCAGAAGCGGAGCGCCAGCTGGCCTGGCGAAGGCAACTCTAATCGAGGTGCACCTGAAAAGCGGCGTGACGGACCCTGTGGCCGAGTCTGTAATGGCGGCAATAGCCGATATGGGTGTTAAGGCTGACAACGTTCGAACCGCACGCAAGTATGTCCTGCTGGGCGATATTAGACCGAGCCAGGCTGAGACAATCGCAAAAAAGATCCTCGCGAATGATTGCATTGAAGTTGTGCTGATTGGCGACGAAGCCGAGCCACCGAGCCCGCATCTAAAACCCTACGAATTGAAGATTATACACTGGCCCATACACGATCTCGACGACGATGGATTAGTAGCGCTGAGCAAGAAAAAGGATTTGTTTCTGAATCTTGTCGAGATGCAGACGCTTCAAAAATACTACCAGGAGCTTGGCAGAGAACCAACGGACGTTGAACTTGAGGCAATCGCACAGACATGGAGCGAGCACTGCGTTCACAAAACACTCAGGAGCTCTGTCGATATGTCAATCAACGGAGAAGAGGTACATTTTGACAATCTACTTAGAGATACAGTCTTCAAAGCCACCAAAACGCTCAACAAGGAGTGGTGCATATCGGTCTTCGTTGATAACGCTGGCGTTGTGGAATTTGACGAGGATTCGGCTGTGTGCTTCAAAGTGGAGACTCATAATCATCCCTCGGCACTTGACCCATACGGCGGATCAGCGACGGGTATTGGCGGTGTAATTCGCGACCCGATGGCAACCGGTCTGGGCGCAAAACCAATCGCCAACACAGACATATTCTGCTTCGGGCTGCCGGACATGAAGCTCGAAGATGTTCCTAAAGGCGTCCTGCACCCGAGAAGGATTATGAAAGGTGTTGTTGCAGGCGTCCGCGACTACGGCAACAGAATGGGGATACCCACAGTCAACGGAGCAATCTACTTCGACGATAGATACATTGCCAATCCGTTGGTCTACTGCGGCAATATCGGCTTGATCGATAAGAATAAATGCTTCGATAATCCACAACCCGGAAATCTGGTTGTGGTGGTCGGTGGCAGGACAGGGCGGGATGGGATAAACGGAGCTACCTTTTCGAGCGGCGAAATGACGCATGAGCACGAGACAATCTTTTCCCACGCCGTACAGATCGGCAATCCGATAACAGAAAAGAAGATGTTGGACGTGCTGCTTCAGGCAAATGAAGCCAGTCTGTATGAGGCAGTCGCTGACTGTGGGGCGGGTGGACTAAGTGGTGCGGTCGGCGAAATGGGCAAAGAGCTTGGTGTAGAAGTGGACTTGGAAAAGGTCCCGCTTAAATATGGCGGCCTGAATTATGCCGAAATCTGGATAAGTGAGGCGCAGGAAAGGATGGTCTTAGCCGTTAAGCCTGAGAATTTGCAGGCCATCTTGAACATCTTCGCGGGCGAGAACGTCGATGCGACGGTAATAGGTAAATTCACGGGGGATAAGAAGCTAACGCTACGCTATAACGGTCGGAAAGTCGGCGAACTTGATATGGAGTTCTGGCATGAAGGCGTGCCCAAATACTCGCGCAAGGCGGTTTGGGTGACTCCAAGGTTGAGTGAGCCGAGTCTGCCGGAAAAAGACAATTACAATGAAGAGCTTCTGCAAATTCTTTCATCCCATAACGTGGCAAGCAAGGAATGGGTAATCCGGCAGTATGATCACGAGGTTCAGGGTGGTTCGGTACTCAAGCCCTTAACAGGTATAGACAACGACGGCCCCGGTGACGCAGCGGTGATACAGCCAAAGTATGGTTCGGATAGAGGCCTTGCCATTAGTTGTGGGATGAACCCGCTGTACGGTGACATTGACCCATATTGGATGGCTCTGGCCGGGATCGACGAGGCCATCAGAAATCTTACCTGCGTGGGGGCTCGAAGTGACAGGATTGCACTGCTGGACAACTTCTGCTGGGGCGATTGCACGAAGCCGGAAACGCTTGGTCCGTTAGTGCGAGCAGCTCAGGCCTGCTACGACGGCGCTATGGCCTTTGAAACGCCGTTTATCTCCGGAAAGGATTCACTAAATAATGAATTCGCCTGCGAAGACGGAACAAAAATCTCTATACCTTCGACGCTTCTGGTAAGTGCGATATCGATTGTGGATGACATCAACAAGTGTGTGACAATGGATGCAAAGAAAGCAGGTAATTTGTTATTTATTGTGGGCGAAACGGAAGACGAATTGGGCGGCTCGCATTATTACAGAATAAACGGCGAACTGGGAGCCAATGTCCCGAAGTTGAACCTGGAAATAGCTCCGAGAATTGCAAAGAGGATTTCCACTGCCATAGCACAGGGCCTGATTGTGAGCTGTCACGATTGCTCTGAGGGGGGCTTGGCTGTTGCCCTTGCAGAAATGGCTTTCGCAGGCGGGCTCGGTATAGAGGCAGATGTGCGGGGCCTGCCGAAAAGCAAGGACTGCTCGCGGGTAGACACACAATTGTTTAGTGAATCAAACTGCCGCTATATTGCGGAAGTTGAGCCGGACAATTACGATGCCTTCGCGAAGCTGATGTTGGGTTTACCCTTTGGACAAATCGGAAAGGTGACAGAAGAAAACGAACTCACCATAAAAGCAGAAGACGGCAAAACCGTTATCGAAGCAGATATAGATTCGCTAAAAGAGGCTTGGCAAAAGCCGTTTGACTGGTAATAGAGGCAATTGTGAACCGGTAGAGAAAATGGATTCCCGCCCATTCGACTTCGCTCAGGGCAGGCTTTGCGCGGGAATGACAGTTCTGCGGGAAATAATTGAACAGGTCAGAGATGGCAGAGATAAGAGCAATAGTGTTGCGTGCTGCGGGTATAAACTGTGACGTGGAAACCGAGTATGCCCTTGAGTTGGCAGGTGCCAAGGCTCAGCGCGTACATATAAACAGGATAATCGAGGATAAAGCTGCGCTGGAGAAATACCAGATAATCGTTTTTCCTGGCGGCTTTAGCTACGGCGATGATGTAGCAGCAGGCAAAATCCTGGCAAATCAGATCGTACATCACCTTTATGAGCCTATACGAAAATTTATTGAGGACGGCAAGTTAGTGCTTGGCATATGCAATGGGTTCCAAGTTCTCGTCAAGGCAGGAATTCTGCCGGGCAACAACGCAGCCAAAGAACAAAGCGAAGTTACCATAACCTACAATGACAGTGGTAAGTTCGAGGACCGATGGGTATATCTGGCGCCGCAAACGAAGAAGTGCATTTTTATTGAGCCAGACAGGCAGATTTATCTGCCGGTGGCGCATGCCGAAGGCAAGGTCGTCACCAAAGACAATGAGACTCTGGAGAAGCTTAAGGCCGGGGGACATGTTGCGTTCAAGTATGTGGATGCAAACGGCGAAGAAGGTGACTATCCCGTCAATCCAAACGGCTCGATGGATTCGATAGCCGGTTTGACCGACATTAGCGGCAGGGTCCTGGGACTGATGCCACACCCGGAAAGATTCGTCAGGCCGACCCAGCACCCGCGCTGGTCGCGCCTGAGAAACCGACAGGACAGCGATGGAATGACGATCTTTACTAACGCTGTCAGATACATCCAGGAGAATTGGTGACGATTTCGGCACACCAATTCTATTGCGGCATCATCGATCGTCTACAAAGAATGTCACGGCTTCGGTAGTTTCATCATAGATTGGCTCTGCACTTTTGCCGTTTAGCTTTACTTCGCGGGGTCTTTCGACCGCTCTCAGCCAGGCCCTTACTACGGGCTGTCCGTGCAACGCTACCTGCATTTGCGGGCTTCCAGCCGTAAATGCAGTGTAAACCTTGGAAAGCGAGTCGAGCACTACCTTGTCGTTTTTGCGCAGATAACTGCCACAGGCGATGAAGTACCGCACGACCGAATCCGGGTCGTTCTCATCGGTGCCCGCCGGTCGAGTGACTGCCAGTAAGTAAGCATCTGTATCCCAACCGTGGATAACGTTGTTGCTGTTTCGGTGCATACGTCTACCATCCGCACGCAGATTCAGATATACATCTGTAACCATCTTACCTTGATAGATGCGCAGGCCAATCATGTCACTGCCCGTCATGGGCTCCAGGCGTGGCGTGTTATTGCTACGACTCGGTTCCATCGGCAAAATCGCGGTTACGAACTTCACTTGCCGTAGACTACCTTCTGGTGAAAAGGCCAGGTATGTCACTTCCGTATCTGGGTCATGGTCCTTGAGGCCTTTCTTCTCGGTAATGTGCATATTCTCTGGGAATAGTGGGCGAACAATTGCCGCGGCCTCACCGTTAGATATGAGCAAATCTGAGTCGCGTCTATCTACCCGGCCTTCGTAGTGCAAAAGCCATTCGAGTTTACCTGGCTCATGGGTTCGGACATCATCGAAGATCAATATGACACTATCGATCCAGAGGAAGTGACGATAATTGCGCGAGAATTTCCAGGATGTTGGTCCGGTGGCATCGGCAAGAACATATTTCAGCCCTGCCACATCGATCAATCTATGTACTTGCCCTGGAGTTTTTACGCCCCGGTCGCCGCGGCTGCAGTCCTCTGGATTTTGTCCCTGACCGTTAAGCAGAATCACATTGTGAGCCTTGCTTTGGCGATAGTAGCTGGAGTACTCCCGTCTGCCGTAGGAACAGTTGCCTGAGTCAATAATCAAGGCTTTTCCGGCATGAAATAGTACAAAGGAACCTGCATCAGGATGTGCGTGATTCCAGGTAAATCCGGATTTTACGGCCATCAGAGTTGCGTCATTTTCCCACGATGACCTCATAATGACCCAACCGATATCAGAATAGATGACCGATGTGGGCAGGTCTTTGGGGACGGACTTTTGCACATCAGTTTGGTAATAGACCAGCCCAATTGGATCATCGAGTCCCAGGTCGGTCCGACTTATGTACCAATGGTAGTGGTCAGCTTCATATCCATTTGCCAGAAGCTGGCGCAGGGTTCTTGCTCCGGTGGCTTTTATGCTGCCATCCCCGAAGTTCACCGAAAGCATCGAAGTCGAAGTCGGATAGCACGTATGCACAAAGAAGTCACCGGCTTTTTGTAGAAGTGGAACATCAGGTGGTTTTGGACTGTGCAGGGCGTTGGAATAGGCGAGCCGGAAAAGCAGATATTCCGATAGCGCACAATTTGCGTAATTGACGCTCTCATAAAATGCTCCCTTAGCATCGAAATTTCCGGACTTATTCTGAAGAACATTCCCACTATAATAAAACCACTCTGGAAACGATTCCGAAACCTGGTGTACCCAATTCTGGGCCTGCGGCTCGTCTCCCAGAAGTGATAAAGCTGCCAGCCCGGCCATCGAAGCGCAAACACTCCACCAGTTATGCCCCATTGAATCGAGCGCATGAATACGTTTGTTTGGAAGTATCCAGTCATTCAGTGTCGGTAGAATGCCCAGGCGGATCATGGACCGAGCAACAGTCTTACGGTCCGAGACTGACAAAGAATCATAGATGCAATCATACCCCAGAGCATAGGCATAGCAGAACCTTGCTGTATTGAGCTCTGAGTTCCAGGGCGGGTCGCGTTTGGCATCGCCGGCCCATCTTTTAAGTCCGCCATAGTGGATGAGGCCCTGTCTGAGTTTCTCGGCGTAGCGTTTTTCACGAGTCACCTGGTAAGCCAAACCGAGCGTCGACGCCATGTTGACAATCTGAGCGCTTGGTCTTGCGTAGTTACCGTGCTGGCCCGTTCCACCATCTGCGTATTCTTCGGAAACGAATTTCTCTTTGAGCAAGCGGTCGGCTCGCTGTTGCAACTTTTGCCAAGCCTCTCGGAAGGTCTGTTCCCTTTCAATTCGCTGCCGTAATTGCTTTATCCTGTCCGGAGTGAAGAACAGCCGAGGACGCGTGGACTCCCACTTCAGATCAGCAGACGATGTGGGCGGATTTTCTGTGGGCCGTTCAACACGGTAGTTGTCTTCACTGCCAGCCGTAGCTGCCGCCCTGCCGGTGCCGACAGCCAGGGACACGGCAGACAAAAGTACGATACTGAAAGCAAGACCGGCCGATCCTGTGGGTGTTTGGCGTAGAGGTTTTTGATATTTCATTGCAGGTTCCTTTAATTTATATGCTAACCCGGCTGTCACCGACAACCCAGTATTGAGAATTTAATGAGCAGTTTTGCGTCCACGACCTCGGCAGCCAAGCCAGAGCGGAAAAGCTGACGGCCGGCAGCAAGATGAGCTCCTGTCAGCTCTGAGGCAGCAGCCCCGAACAACATATAGTCACCAGCTTATCCCTGTCGGCTAAGAATCTGTGCTCGTTGCGGGCTTGTTGACTTTGGTGAGCTGTCTGATAAATTTTACTTCCTTTTTGTCGAATGGAGTTCCATCGGGTCTGAAAATATCATGGAACCAGAGTTCGGGCTCGGCGGAATATTTTTTTGTCCAGGACTCCCAGGGATACTGTGTTTGAGTTCTTCCGGCGACGAGTCCCCAGTTCACAGCGCCAACGCGGTGCTGCTTGAAGATGGGCAAAATATTCTGGAAGGTACAATTCGTGCCGCGGGACATATATTCGGTACATATCATGGGCCTGCTGTAATGTTCAAGGAGAGAAACCAGTCTCTTTACATGATCTGGATTGCTGTAGCTGTGGAAAGTAATAAGATCGGAATTATCGAGCATAAACCGGTTCAGGGGACTGAGTTTACCGCCCTTTTGCCAGTCGCCGGCCCAGACACCTGCGGTGATCGGCTGAGCCGGGTTAATTTCTCTTGCCCATACGAACGCCTTTTTGAGCAGAGCAAGAGCCAGCTCACTTTTGTTTGCGGGCTCGTGCGCGCCATAAGAAATACCGTTCGTATTTCCGGGCTCATTGTAGATGTCCCATACAAGGACGCGATTGTCGTTCCGATATCGGCTGATAATCCCTTTTACATAATCTTCGAACTGACCATGTTTAGTCGTGTCCCTGAGCACATCAATATGCGGCGATTGGACCCAGGCGGAATTGTGAACGTGCGGCCTGGGTTCCGGCTGTCCGCCGAGCTTCGGAAACGGATTCCAGCAGCTGTCGAAGATAACAAACATGACCTTGATGTCGTGCTTGTCTGCGATGCTGAGGAACCGGTCGATGCGCTTTAAGAAGCCGTGACCGCCCTGCTGCCACAGCATATCATGCAGGAAAACGCGAATGATGTTAAAGCCAATGTCTGAGGCCCAGCCAAGTTCTCGATCAATGGTAGCCGGGTCGAAGCTTTGTGCCTGCCACATCTCAAGCTGGTTGATTGCGGTCGAGGGGATGAAATTGCAGCCGACCAGCCATGGTTGTTTGTCGTACCAGGCGCCGATTTTTTCTTGCGACCAGCGGCCGGTGGTAGTGATACCGGGCTGCGGCTTTTGGGCAGCTAAGCAAATTCGTGACATGGACAATGCTGCGAGCGTTAGAGATAGTAAGACTCTTTGCATTGTGCTTCGGGCCTCCCATGAACTCTAAATTGATGTACTTGCTATTAACCGCTCAGCTACACAACTAACCGTTTGGACACAATACAAACCGCAAATCCATCCAGAGTTTCGCATATAATCGGATTCTGAGCACTTTTACTGAGCCCAATTCCTATTTATATGTAAAGATCTCAAATTGCAAGTAGCGATGTTGTTTTCTTCTGCGGATTCGGCGCAAAAAGTGGAAGGAGTTCCAGAGATCTGGCTCTTTGTGCTGATGATTTTGTCAACTGCGTACTTTTTCTCGGGAGAATTCAGCAAATAGAGCAAGCGGCACTGCCTTGTGGGGAACAGACTGTTGACCTGGCTGCCAATTATCAATCAAAGCTGCCGGACCTTACCGTTTACGAGCAGGCTGAAAAAATAAAGACGCAAAGATTCCATATCGTACACAAGACAGAAACCCTTTCCGCCATTTCCAAGCAGTGCTATGGCTCTGCAAACAAATGGCCGAAGATTGTCGATGCCAACCGCTCTGTCGTGAAAGACGCAAACAAAATCACGCCGGGAACAAAACTAATCATCCCCGACTAACCGGCCGCAGTTATTGCGAGGCCCGCGAAGTCCGCCAGCGGCGGAATCTAATCCACGACCTTTCGCACCTCCTTGCTCACGCGATCAGCCCTCGACTTCGTCCGTCACGGGCTACCATCTGCCAGCCAGTGAAAAGCCATGAGCGCAAAGTCCGCAAAATCTACTCTGCAATCCCCATTAATATCTCCTGCAACAATCGTCTCGCAGACCGGGTCGCCGAAATATGACTTGCTCGCCTCCGCTGTGCCACCGTATGCCCCCATATTGATAATGCCGGCGTTGGGAAATGGCTCGTGACCGATGGGACTCGCGGGGTCCCCCGCATCAATACATGGACTTGTTACATCATCCTGGACCCAGTTTTGGCTGACCGGGTCTAATCTGCCGGCTTGAGATTTGAGGTGGTAATCACCATCAAGCCAGAAATCATCATTCACATCTTCAGGCGTGCCATTGGGATCCCAATATCCTGGGTCGGCAAAGCACGGGTCTGCATCAATGTTGGTTCCGACCCAATTCGCGATGCAGTCGTCCTCCAGATATACTCCCGCAGCGCCTCGTTGAACGTTGCTATATCTGAGCGTGATTGTCGAAGGAAACTCGTAGGAGCCTCCGCGGCCATACACTATGTAGGTGTCCAAGTATATTTCATTTCCTTTTGCTGCCGTGTTATTCCGTAGGATACAGCCTGCAACTGTCCCACCACCTTGGCAGTAAATCGCACCACCATTTCCGTTTGCTCTGTTGCCAGCGATTGTACAATTGACAAGTTGGCCGCAGTTATGTACTCCAGCCCCATTCCCGACAGCCATGTTGTTGCTGATTATACAATTCTGGATTGAGCTACACTTACTCAGTCCGGCACCATCCCCGGCACACGAGTTGCCGCCAATCAGGCAATCCCGAATTGTGTCACAGGAGGCGACTCCTCCTCCGGTATGGTGTGACCAGTTGCCACTTATAGTGCAGGCCTGGATATCAGCCCTGCATTGAGCAAGTCCGCCACCGACGCCACCATGGGGTGTGTATGCAATGTTGTCTTTGATAGCGCAATTCCGAACTGTACCGTCGCAGCCACTCAATCCACCTCCCCTGGATGCGAATGCGTAACTTTGGGCGTCGTTGTGGGCGATGATACAATCAGCGATGAGGCCATCACAATCGTAAAGGCCACCACCCTTACCTCCGGCCTCGTTGTGGGTGATTGTGCAACGAGTGATGGTGCCGTGGCATTGATAAAGGCCGCCGCCGAAGCCGCTTGTGAGGAAGCTGCCGGAGTGGTTGTTGGCAATGGTGCAGTCTTCTATGGAACCGTCGCAGCTATGTAGGCCGCCGCCTTCTGCAGTGGCGGCTGAATGGGCTTCATTGTCACTTATGAGGCAATGTGCAACGAGGCCATCACAGTCAAACAGGCCACCTCCTCTTCTGTAGGATATGTTTTTTGTTATGTGACAGTTGCTAATTCTTGCTTTGGTTCCATTTCCTTGGATTCCGCCCCCATGTGATGGTTCAAATGCATTTCCTCCTGTAATTTCGAATCCGCTCAAGATGCATGTACTCTTCTCAGTGCCGGAAAATGTGACTACCGAGGCAGTACGGTCTCCACGGATAACAGTAGTATCAACAACATTGGGATCGTTAGGATCTGTTGAAGTAAGAGTAATATTCTTGCCATTGAAATTGATGTTTTCATTGTATGTTCCCGGGTCCACGAGGATTACATCACCCCATGCGGCAGCATCGATCGCCGATTGGATTGTCGGGTACTTGTGTGGAACATGGAGTGGAATGTTTCGGCTGATGTGCAGATCGACGATGACAATCTGAATGCAATTGGCAGCAATATCGGGGACAATCTGTAGCTGGCAGCTATATGATCCAGGTTCAAGACCTGATATGTTAATACTTAACATCACCTCAAAGGATTCACCGGTAGTATGTCCTTGATTCGGAAAGGCTTCCAGCCATGGGCAGTTCCCCACTAATTGCCAAGTTGTTGCATCGTCATAAATGTCCTCGATCAGAATGGTCTGAGTTGCCGGATTTTGCCAGTCTTGTTTTGCAAGAAAAACTAATCTATGTGAAATACAATATACTTCGTCTCTAAACTCGTCGGCTCCGATATCCGTGCAGATGCCCATAATCCTCGACTGGCCGTCAATATCGGTTTGGGTCTTATCATATTGATATTCAGGATCGCCTGCGTCAATGCACAGAGAGCCAGCACTCAGGTGATAATCTCCGATACTCGGATTAATGAACAAAGGATCGGTATCAATATTTGAGTTGCCTGGGTAACCGCCTTCCACATTGCTGTATGAGACTATTGGTGCTGAGCCTGCTATATCCGGGCCACCAGCACCTGAGTTACCCCAGACAATACTGTTGGTGATCAGCAACCTCCTTTCGGGTCGGTCCGGTCCAGTGCACCATATGCCTTCGCCTTCGGTGGCAGAATTGCCAACGACGGTACAGTGAGCCAGATGGGCATTGCGACCGTAGAAATATGCGCCGCCGCCTGCTTCTGCAGAATTGTCGGTTATGAGACAGCTCTTGATTAAGGGGCTAGCGAGATCGTCACAAGCGATCCCTCCGCCGTAAATAAACAGGTCTGAAGGTCCACTTGCGGAATTACGAGAAATCCGGCAGTTACTGATTACCGGCCTTCCTCCGGGACCCTTGCAATAAATGCCCCCCCCCCGGTTAGCTGAATTATTTATAATCGAGCAGTAGGTAATCGTCGGACTGCAATGCTCGTCACAATAGATGGCTCCACCCTTGGATTCCCAGCCATTCGTAATTGTAAGACCAGATAAAACAGCATCAAAATCTTTCCTGCTGTAGAAACAGAAACCCCGATGTGGTTCTCTTTCACTGCCCTGGCAGTCGATGACTGTTGCCGCTACAATATTAGGGTCATTCGGGTCGATGCTGCGAACGGTAATGGCCTTGCCTTTGAAATCGATATCCCTATTACCGTCGCCGGTGTACGTGCCGGGATTAACCACAACCGTACCGCCATCATTAGAGTCATCTATTGCGGCCTGGATTGTATCGAAATCCGCTGGGCCATCGTCATCAACGGTGATTGTTCTGGCCTGACACGCGGAGGCTACGAGCAAACAAGCAAATAAAAACGGCAGGCTTTTCATTATTGACCCTTACGAATCCGCCAAAATGAGTACCAGTATATTATAGTCGATTTACGTTCGACTGCAAGAAAAAAATGCTGCCGCGCACTGCCATCCGGGCGTACTCACACAACAAACAGAAAACAACGTTCGCACGATTTTGCCCTGCGAACTGGCTGAATCTAAAGAAGAATTGCCGACAGCATTTAGCCAGCTATAATCAGATGGCTTTTGCTGCGTCGCTGTCTACGAGCCAGGTGACCTTATCAAGGACAGGCCAGAGAATGTGAATGGGATAGCGCACCTCGTCCGGCTCGCTGGTCAAGACCTTTTTCAAGATATCAGCCTTTTCCCGGCCGGAGACGAGGACCGCCAGATGGGATGCAGCACATAGAACGGGATGCGTTAAGGTTATCCTGCTGGGCTTCTCACCTAAGAGGTAGACAACAGACGCAAGGTTTTCCGTATCGAACGGAGCATAAGAATTGGGAAATAGCGAGCCGGTATGTCCCTCGGTGCCCATACCGAGCACGATCAAATCAAACTCAGGCAACTGGTTTTCTTTTAAGCCGAAGACCTCTCGAATAGTCTGTTCATAACACTGGGCTGCAATCTTAATATCGTCGTACTCGGTAGGAATCCGATGGATGTTGTCCGGAGGGATTGCAACTTTAGCCAAGAAGGTACTGGCAGCGAGCTTATAGTTGCTCCATTGTGAATCCGGCGGAACGTAGCGCTCATCCACCCAGAATAGATGTATCTTTTCCCAGCGCAGAGACTTTGCCGCCGGCACCTCGGCAAGCAGTTCGAAGAAACGTCGGGGAGTATGTCCTCCTGATATTGCAACGCGAAAGATGTCTTTCGCTTTTATTGCCTTTCTCGCGTGGGCAGCGAAAAACTCAACGCTTCTAGCCGCAAGGCTTTCAGGATCGGAAGCGATTTCAAGATTAGGCTTGTAATTTGCAGCAGTAACCATAATTTCACCGCCTTTCCATGCCGCGGAGAAACTCACCCGTAGCTGCTACTCGCTGCTCAAACAACCAGCAGATTCTGCGTCACGCTGAATTACTTCGCCTGCAGCAGTTCAAATGCAAGTGATAAACGCAGCTGACCTTTGAAATTATATCTCCACCCCCCTTCCGGGCACAAATGCGAACCAACGGTATTATCCACTTTTAGAAAACCGCTGGCCAGAAAAATTTTTGGCAAAAATTTGTTATCTGCTAACTTCAAAGTCTACAACAACTTACAGAGCTCTACGCCCTTTTGAAGCACCGCGTCAGGTGATTTGTTCGATCTCCCACATAAATGCCTTGATTCCCTCCGGACCAAGTTTCTCTCGCATCTGGCGGACCGTCTGCATCAGTTCTTGAGCCTTCGCTTGCTCCGTGACAACTAAAGTGCCGCGGTTTACCCCAGGCCAAACATCCGTATTCAAATGCGGCTCGCTCAGTCGGCCCTTGCCCAACACGTTCGTGAACTTCGTGTAGCAATCAATCCCACCAGCTTCCAAAGCCTCGTTCACTTCTTCATCTATTGCCACATTGTGCACAATCAGAACAGCTTTCATCTTCACTCCTGCCTTCACAGTCTTTACTTTTGATTATTTGCCCCTGCCCTCAAACACGCTATAGAGAGTCGGCATCAAAACCAGTGTAATAATCGTTGCAACAAACAGCCCGCCAATTATCGCCACAGCAAACGGCGCCCAAATCTCCGACCCTTCACCTCTCGACAATGCAAGAGGCGTCATCGCCAGCATCGTAGTGGCGCTGGTACAGATTACAGGTCGCAGTCTGCTGCGCCCACCCTCAACGATTGCTGAATAAACATCATAACCACGGCGCCTCAATATCCCAATATAACTGATAAGAACAATCCCGTCATTGACGACGATGCCAACGAGCATGATCAGGCCAATAAAACTGACGATACTGATTGTATGACCAGCCAACGCCAACGCAATGATCACACCGACAATCCCAAAAGGTATCGAGAAAAATATAATGAACGGGTCACGGAACGACTCAAACTGCGAAGCCATCACCATATACACCAGCACCATTCCCAAGCCAACAGCTATCATCAGTAGTCTGAATGCCTCTTTCTTTTCTTTCTCGGCACCAGCAAATTTATAACTAAAGCCCGGAGGTGCAGGAATCTTGTCGATCGCTTTTCGCACGTCCTTAGCTACCGAACCCAGGTCTCTACCGCTGACCTCACCGGAAACAGTAATATAGCGGGCCTGATCCTTTCGCTCGATCTTTGTCGGCCCCAAGCCATGCTCAATCTTGGCAATATTGACCAGACCGACCTGACCGCCACCCGGCATACTGATAAACACGTCTCGCACATCTTCGAGCCTGTCGCGGTCTCTTGGCTGAAGTCGGACTTCCACATCATACTCATCTCCGCCTTCGCGATATCTCGTCGCAGTGCTGCCGGCAAAAAACGTCTCTATCGTTTTACCGATCGTCTTCACGTCAAGCGCCAATTTGGATGCCTTCTCACGATCGACCACGACTTTGACTTCCGGCTTCTCTTCCTTTCGACTAATTCGAACATCTTCCACACCCTTGATGCCGGCCATAGCCGACTTAACCGACTCTGCGTATTGCCGCGCTTTGTCCATGTCGTGGCCGTAAAGCTCAACAGCCAGTTTCCCAGCGGTGCCGAATATTATCTGCTCAAGCGGGTCCTGCGCACTATAGCGAATAACCGCACCGGGGATTCTATCCGTAGTCTTACGAAGCCGCTTTATCAGATCATTTGGCGAAGCGCTGCGCTGCCGCTTTGGCACCAAGCTAAGAAATATGATGCCCTTGTAACTTTCTTCCTCGGTGGCATAGTATCCGCCTTCCGCTTTTCCATAGACGCCCCAGCGGAGAAAACTATCACGTTTCTCTGGAATCCGATTGTCTACTATTGTTTGCAGCTGCTTCGCTACGACACCGGTCCGCTCAAAACGGGTACCGATTGGCAGTTCATACTCTGCCATGAGCTGATTTTGGTCCTGCTGCGGGAAAAATTCAGTGCCGATAAACTTGACAATCCCCACGCTCCAGACTAAGAGGAAAAGACAGGAAACAAAAACCGTTTTGCGATTATTCAACGACCAGTTCAAAAACTTGACGTATAGCTGTTCCATCTTCGTCAAAACCTTCTCACCAATATGGTAAAACAAGCCTAATATTGACCTTGATGAGTTCGGGTTACGGACTACAAGAAGTCTTGAACACAGCATCGGCACAAGCATAAGGGCCGTTAGCAGAGAAGCCACGAGTGCCATCGTAACAATAGCTGCAAACTGGCCAAATACGACCGCGGCTATTCCCCCAACAAACATAATAGGTGCGAAAATAGAGATGGTCGTAAGCGTCGAAGCAACCACCGCTACGCCTACTTCATTTGCCCCGAAGATTGCGCCCTCCTTCGCTCGTTCACCTTTGTTACGATGACGATTGATGTTGTCAACAACAACGATAGCATTATCAACGACAAGACCAACTGCAACAGCAAGGCTGGCAAGACTATTTGTATTGACCGTGTAATCAGCCAACCACATCAACAGAAAGGTAATTATGAGCGAAGTGGGAATGGCAACGGCAACGATAATGGCTGCTCGAAGGTCTCGCAGGAAAAACAGAAGTACTACAAAGACGAAGAAGGCCGCCCAAAAAACTGTGTCACGCAAGGTGCCAACAGAGGCGAGAATGAAGTCCGAATTGTCAATCACGATCTTGGCTTCAACATCAGGCGGTAAATTGCCTTTTATCTCTTGTAGTTTGGCGGCAACTCGCCTCGCTACTTCAACGGTGTTTTCGCCGCTCTGCTTTTGAATAAAGATGGCCATTGCCTTTCGGCTGTTCATGCGGATGCCAATTGTCCGCTCTCGGAAAAAGTCCCTTACGTCCGCAACGTCTTTCAACCTTATAGGTATGCCGTTACGCCGAGCAATGACCACTTCAGCAACTTCTGCGGGACTGGAAAATTCCTCAGGTGTGCGGAGCAGATAGTCTTTGTAACCTGCGAGGTTGTCCTCAGCGGGGTTATAGGCACCTATCTTCAGGTTACCACCGGGACTGCTGATGTTTTGAGATGCAAGGGCAAATTGTATCTTTTCAACCGACAAATTCAAAGCTGCGAGCCGATCACGGTCAATATCAATCCGGATCTGTCGCTCCAAACCACCACGCGCTGCAGCCGAGGCAACACCTTTGACACGCTTAAGCGGGTCAACTATTTCGTCATCGACCATATCCTGCAAACCGGCGTAGCTATCCTCGGCTGTAATGGCAATAATCATGATCGGCATCATATCAAGGTCGAATTTGAAAATAACCGGGCTCTCAGCTTCTTCCGGTAGTAGCTCCTTGATCAGATCAAGCTTTTCGCGGATGTCGTTGATCGATTCATCGATTTTCTCACCCCAATTGAATTTCAACGTCACCGCTGACATTCCCTCCTTGGACACCGACACTACCTCATCTACACCAGAAATAGTACTGAGAATATCCTCGATGGGCTCGGTTATCAGCGTCTCTATTTCTTGCGGCCCCGCTCCTTCGTACGCTGTCATAACTGAAACGGCAGGTATTTCGAGATCCGGCATCAAATCCAGTCCCAGCATCGACAAAGACACCAGCCCCAGAACAACCATCGCAACAAATATCATAAGGGTCGTTACCGGCCTGTTTACTGATAACTGAGCAAGTTTCATTTGACATCCTCGATTCGGCTAACTTCGACACTGCTACCGTCTTCCAAGTAATTCATTCCATTAACCACCAGTGTCTCGCCCGCCTTCAGCCCATCGGTTATCTCATATATTGCAGCTTCGGTCATGCCAATCCCTACATAACGCTTGCGCGCAATCCCATCTTCTACTATGTACACGTAATGCTTATCAATTTTGCCACCGAGAATAACATCACGTTGGATGGCTACCACATTCTCTTTGCGCCCTGTAACCAGGGTCACCCTTGCAAACATGCCGGGTTTCAGCAGCAATTCCTCATTGTTCAAGCGTATCTCAAGCTGTATCGTGTGAGTCAGCTCATCAAGGACCGGATGAATCGAATATACCTCAGCATCGAACTGCCGGTCTGTAAAGGTGTCAACCTTGATCCTCACCGGCGTGCCTACAGCAATCTGCGCCCCGTACTTTTCAGCAACAGCAACTATTACTTTAACGGTTTTCATATCCGCTAAGGTGACAATCCGGCTGCCTGTACTTATCAGGTTGCCCTCGTCAATGTGCTTGGCGGTGACTATGGCATCAATGGGTGAGACAATCGTTGATTCCCGCAAGTTGATTTGAGCAAGTTGCAGATTGGCCTGTGCCAAGCTCAGACTTGCGGCAGCCAAATCCGCAGCAGTTACAGCTTTGTCTTTGCTCTGTTCTGTAGCCGAACCGCTTTCATATAGGGCCAGAACTCGCCTCTTTTCACGCTCGGCGTCGGCCAGCTCGACCTTTCTAGCCTTCACACTGGCCTCAGCGGCAGCCAATTGAGCCAAATAAACATCGTGGTCTATCACTGCAATCTGCTGACCCTTTTTGACCGCTAAGCCTTCTTCAACCGCAACCAACTCACCACCATCTGAAACGACGTGCAAGGACTCGACTCTCCCCGAGACTTTGGACGCCACATCCACAACCGTCATAGCCTGTATCCAGCCTGTTAGCTCTATTGTCTCTTCTATAGGGCCGGTGCCTACGACTTCAACCTCAACCGGAACTATCCTTTGCTCAGCTTGAGTGTCGCTGGGTTTGCGCATGTACGCAAACCAAAATGTAGCGAACACCAACGCAAATGCTATTATCCAATATGCGATTCTTCTACCCATTTTCATCTTGTTCACCCCTGTCTATCTCATGTCTGATTTGGGCACGCTCGGCCGAGCCGGCTCTCGCCAAGGTTCCCATCGCTTTCTGCAAATGTAATTTCGAGATAATGTGGGAGTATATCGCTTGGTAATAGAGGGCCCGCGCCTTAGTCAGGGCAGCCTGAGCGTCAATCATCTCAACCTGCGTATTTGTGCCCTCTCTGTAGCCCACTTCCGCCAGTCGGAGCCCTTCTTCTGCCCTGGTATGGTTTAGCCGCTGAGACTCCACAAACTCCTCTGCATCCTGGATGCTCAACAACGCCTTGGTCAGTTCGAACAAGGTAGTCTCCTCGGCATCAACCAGGTCTATCTGCGCTTGTTTGACTCGTGCTTTCTGCTGAACAATCTCACCCTCACGAGCGAAGCCGTCAAATATAGGCAGTGTGGCATTGATCCCTGCCTGCCAGGCGCGACCCCAGTCAATCTTCATCATGCTATGTGGATCCGGTTTCGACCAGGTATGGTCAAAGTAGCCGCTGATGCTCGGCGAATATCGACTCTTGGCCATCTTAAGCAATTCCATCTGCAATTTTATGTCAAACTCGCGCCCAAACAGATCTGGCCGATTCCGATAAGCAACCTCGACGGCCTGCTCCATTGTCATCTTAGAAGAAGCATACACCAGCTCATCCGAGAGCACGAAGTCACTGTCCTGTGAGACACCCATAACCTTAATCAGGTTGGCTTTTGCAACGTTGATAGCATTTTTATTCTGTATCAATTCAGCCTTGAAATTTGACAGTTCTACTTCCGCGCGCAGAACGTCAAAGTTGGAAGCAACGCCACCCTCTTGTCTGCGCTTGACATCATCACGATGTGCCTCAGCCGAGCGGACGGCATCAGCACTGATTTCCACCAGATGCTGGCTAAGCAAGAGGTCGTAATAGGCATGCTCTGTCGCGTAGACAACGTCCTGGACCGCCGCCCGAACCGTCTCATCGGCAAGCAAGGAAGTCAATCGGGCGGCGTTCAGCGTGGCTGGTATCGCCCCGCCGGCAAAAATGGGTTGAGTGACCCTAAGACCTGCCGAATAATTATCCGGGTCGCCAAACATGATACTCTCTTTACCGGCAGGTGTATCAATATCAAATGACGTAACCTCATCTAACCGTGTATATGAACCGGTGAGACCTACATTGGGCAGAATCGCCGAATACGATTTGAGGTTTTCCCCTCGGGCAACTTCCTTTTCCTGAACAATTCGCTGCAAAACCTTATTATTGCCCAGAGCCAGCTTCAGGGAGTCTTCGACGCCCAACTCGCCACTTATGAGCGGCTGTGCTCGCTGCTCCCGCTCTTTTCGGTGCTTCCATTGCCGGTACGCAACATCCCTGGAAAGACTAGCCCCTTCATAAAACTGCTCACTGCTGACACACCCCACTACGGCCAATGCCATTACCCCACCAATGATAAGCCCAACAATCTTTTCTCTAATCATTTTCATTTCTCCAATCCACCAATTTACATGACTGAGTCATACTGACCGGCACTTAGCTCTAATGCTGAACCGAAACGCCAAGCATCTGGCCTGGAAAGTCAGATTCCTGGCTCCGCTCGGAGTGACATCCATTATTTGAGTTGCCAGAAAGCACGAGTCTCACGAGCCTCTACGTCACACGATTTTTGACATCCTCGAGAATCATGTATAGGGACGGCACTAAGAGCAGCGTTATACACGTCGCAAACATGACCCCAAACGCCAGACTAACAGCCATCGGTACAAGGAAGCGAGCCTGCAGACTTTTTTCAGCGATCATCGGCAGCAGACCGCAAAACGTTGTCAAAGTTGTCAGCATAATCGGACGAAATCTTCGAGTAGCACAATCGCGAAGTACCCGGCTAAGCTCGATGTGGCTTTTGCGTTCACGGTTGATGAGGTCTATCATGATGAGCGAATCATTTACAACAACTCCAGAAAGAGCCACGATCCCGAACAAGGAGAGTATACTGAGGTTGAAACCCATTACTAAATGTCCTATCGTTGCCCCGACGATACCAAATGGAATTGCCGACATTACTATCGCTGGCTGGGAATAGCTTCTAAATTGCACCGCCAGCAGCCCATAGATTGCCAACATGGCAATTACGAAATTAGTTTTTAGGCTGGCAAGCGATTCATTACGTTGACGCTGCTCTCCGGCAAAGCGATATTGCAGTCCTGGGTATTGGCGCATCAGATCGGGCAGTACTTTCACATACAGGTCTTGATTAATCTCGCCTGCGTTGGTAACTGCCTTGTCAACATCGGCTGAGACGCTTACCACGCGCCTGCGATCAACGCGTCTAATGGTTGAATAGCCACGTCCGTACTCAACCTCAGCCACAGTCTTGAATGGAATTTCGGTTCCCTCCGGCAGCCGAATCCTCATATTCTCCACGTCCGCAAGGCTCTTGCGCTCATCTTCAGGATAGCGAACCATAACACGAATATCGTCACGCCCGCGCTGAATGCGCTGCACTTCGTCGCCGTAAAATCCTTGTCTGACCTGCCTGGCCAGATCAGAAAGGGTGAGGCGCAGATTCCGGCCGGTCTCTTTGAGTTTCAGTTTCAACTCGGCCTTGCCCGGCTCAAAGTCGTCCGCGATGTCACTGACCCCTGCATAGTCGCGCAGCATCCCCTTCAGCTTTTCTGACGCCGCCAGAAGCGTGTCAAAATTCTGGTGAGACAACTCCACTGCTATGGGGGTACCCGCAGTGAATATTTCCGACATGAATGTCAATGAAGAAACGCCCGGTATTTCCCCAACGACCTCGCGCCAGCGATTTTTTAAGGTCACGCTTGAGACGTCACGTTCTTCACCTGCCAGCAGTTCTACGTTGACCTCTGCGAGGTGTGATTGCCCTCCTGCCCCTACTTGAACTTGAATAACACCACCACCGTGCCGTCCAGATGTTGCTGGTTGAGCCCCGATCGTAGTGGAAATATGCTTCATAAGCGATGGTTTGCCTTCGCGTTTGCTGTTAAACTCATTGATAACGGTCAGAGCGGCCCGTTCGATTCTTTCGATAATCTCGGCTGTCTGTTCCGCAGGCGTGCCTTGCGGCATTGTCAGGCTCGCCAGCATATTGTCGGCTTCGGCAGGCTCGAAAAATGTGACCTTAATAAAACCACCAAGGATGAAGCCGACCGTTACTAACAATATCAATACACCAATAGCTAAGGTTACATATCGCCACTTGACTGCCCGCTCCACAAACTTGGCAAAAGGCCCGTAGACAAACCAGCTAAGCGCCTTGTGTGTCAGAGAATTGATTTTGTCTGTGAAACGGACAACGATGTTCTTTTTCGAAGCTCTCTTTGATGATAGATGAGCCGGCAGGATAAGCAATGCCTCCAACAGCGAAACGGAAAGGACGCTGACCACTACGATGGGCAGCACGCGGAGTATTTTGCCCATAATGCCGGTGGTAAAGGCCAAGGGCATGAAAGCAAACATCGTTGTCAGAACGGTTAAAGTAACGGGCATGGCCATCTCTCTTACACCCTTTACGGCTGCCGAAAGCCGATCCATCCCCTGCTGGCGACATGCAAATATGTTCTCACCGACTACGATGGCATCATCGACAACAATACCAAGTGACATAATAAAGGCAAAGAGGCTCATCATGTTGATAGAAACGTCGAATTGCGGTAAAAGCCAAAACGCCCCAAGAAAAGATATGGGAATCCCCATAGTTGTCCAGAACGCCAGACGCAGATTAAGAAACAACGTCAAGCAAAGAAATACAAGTACCAGGCCAATATATGCGTTCTTCTTAAGAAGGTTCAATCTCGACTTCAAAATCTCAGAATCATCTTCCCACAAAGCAATCGAAATGCCTTGTGGCAAATATTTGCTCTTCCGGCTAACATACTTCTTAACGCTACTGGCTACATCGAGTGCATCTTCTTCTCCGACGCGCGAGACCTGTACAAAGGCAGCTCTTTTGCCGTCAAATTTCGCATAAAGGTCGAGGTCTTCAAATTCATCTCTGACTGTTGCAATGTCACCCAGCCTGACATCAGTTCCATCGTTTCTTGTCAGCACTACGATTTCTTCAAACTGAGGACCGTAGTATCGTTGGCCTTTAGTTCGGACAAGAATCTCGCCGCCCGAGGTCTTAACGGAACCGGCAGGGATGTCGAGCGACGAACTGCTGACGGCTCTTGAAACCTGGTCAAAACTGAGGTTATAACGGCGAAGATTCTCTTCGGAAACCTCAATGGATATTTCATAAGATCGAACCCCTGCTACGCTTACCTGACTTATATTCTCCATCGCAGTCAGATCATCACGAATCTCGTCAGCCAATTTCCTCAGCGTCTTCTCAGAGACATGACCGCACACCACAATAGATACCACCTTGTGATGGGTCCTAATCTCGGAGATTATCGGCTTTTCTGTTTCCTGTGGAAAGGTGATGATCGTGCCAATTTCTGCCTTTATATCATCGAGCACCTCGGTCGGGTCGGCGTATTCTTCGACCTCGACGAAGGTGAAGCCAGCACTTTCAGTAGCGCTTGAGGTCATGCGCTTTATGCCGTCAACGGCCGCGATAGCCTCCTCGACGCGCAGGCACACTCCTTCTTCAACGTCGGCCGGCGAGGCCCCGCGATAGGGAACCATAATCTTGATCATGTCGAGGCTCATCTCAGGGAAAACCTCAAGCTTGGCCGAAAAAGTAGAAAGCAGCCCCGCGGCAATGATCAAAAGCATCAACAGGTTTGCCGCAACGTGGTTCGAGGCGAACCATCCGAGAATGCCTTTTCTTTCTTCCAGGTCTTTCACTTAATCTGTCTCCGATCGGCTGGCCACTTCACCACGCTGGTGGGTATCGTCATTCTTTGGCTGACCCTCGGCCTGTGTACGCACCTTCATGCCTTCCACAACCGTATCAAGAGAGCTGACAACAATCATTGCCCCATCATCAATACCGGACATCGCATACGCAAAATCCTTGTCGGCACGGGCAATCTCCAAAGCCTCAATATGCAAGACGTCGTCATTAACCAACCAGACCTTATTTGCGCTGTGTATGGCGTCGCGAGGCACCGCAACCGCACTCTTGAGGACCTTGCCCTCAATAAGGACCTCTACAAACACACCCGGCAATAGCGGAGGCTTACCGCCGGAAGTGTCAAATGGTTTCGGCACTTCAACTACGACCGAGACCATCCTGGATGTTCTATCCACCTGGCCGGTAGTCCGAGCCACATGGCCAGCCCAGCTATGCTCGGCCCCAGCAAAGTCCACCCTTACGGTAGCAGGTGTCTTTTTCGTTGGAGGCTCGCTGCTATCCTGCAAGACTCGATTCTCAAAAGCGTCAAACCAGGCCAGCTCTTCATCTTCAAGCGGCACCTCTACTTCAACCGCTTCGATTCCATACGCGACACCCAAAGGTTGGCCCACCACTACGTACTGCCCAAGGTCAACCTTCTCACTAACTATCAGGACATCAAACGGCAGAGATAGATTTGTTCGCTCAAGCCTCAGCTCCGCTATAGCATGCTGCGCCTTCGCTGACTCCAGCGTAGCCTGTTTCTGTCGAATCTGTGGCTCGCGCAAAACCAGTGGCGAAGCAGGTTCGGCGTTCGGATGCAACTGCTGCCACTCTCTGCGGGCGACTTCCGCCTCTGCCACTTCCGTGTCAAGCTTCACCTGGGCATCGGCCACAGCGGCCTTGGCCTGCTCGACAGTTAATTCATAGTCGCGCGGGTCTATCTGTAACATTTGCTCATTAGCAGGTATAAAGCCCCCAGCTTTAAACTCCGGATTTATGGAGACCACCTTGCCGGCAACCTCAGGTATGATTTCGACGTCCACCTTCGGACTTATAGTTCCATAGCCACGAATGACCATCTGAATGTCTTGCGCCTTGAGTTGCCGAACCGTAACTAACGGTGCCAGGACCTTTTGTTCTCTTCTTGCCGGCGGCTTACGAAGCTTGATAAAAACGACGGCCATCAAGATGCCGACGATCACAATGACGAGGGCAAGCGACGCTTGGAACAAGCCCCGGCCTTCTCTGCCAACTGTGTAACATGGTTTTGCAAATCTGTTTCTTATCATTTCTCTTTTAGCCATTCTTTCGCTACCTGTTTCTCAGGTTGTTTCTGACAATTCCAGTCACCGCCCAGAGCCAGATACAGATTCACTCGAGTGGTCCAAATCTGCCCCTTAAGGATAGTCAATTGCTCTTCTGCAATTCTGCGCCGCCGCTCCGATTCGAGCACTGCCAGTATACTTTCAACACCTCGTTGGTACCGCTGTCTTGACAACTTCTCTGCATCCTTCGCCTCGCTGAGCCGGCGCCGCACGTGCTCAAGCTGGGTTTGTAGCATCTGCTCACTGATCAGCGCGTCCTCCACCTCCTGCATCGCCGATAGTACTGTGCCGGCATAATTAGCCGCCAGCTCAGCATAGCGGGCCTTGGCAGCATCAACTTGTGCACGCAGTTGACCACCTTTGAAGATCGGCTGGGCTAAACGCATCAGTGCCGAATAAGTCTCCGAATAGTGCTCCCAAATGTCACGCCACCGGTCCGCGCTGGCGCCATAATTGGCAGTGAGAGTCAAATCCGGAAATAGCTGCGCTATACTGACGCCAATCCGCTCGTTTGCCGCGCGGATGGCAAATTCGGCCGCTCTGACATCAGGCCGCCGGTCCAGCAACGATGCGGGCACTCCAATTGAAACCGGCTCCAAATCCGGTAAATCTGCCAACGTATCAGGCAGATACTCTGACGCGCCCGGTGGATTGGCAAGAAGAACATCCAGTGCATGATGGGCCCTCGCAAGAGACAGTTCAACGCTCGGCTCAATGGCCTTCGCAGCCTCCAGATTCTCGCGCGCCAGCCTGACGTCAACCGGCCCAACGAGCCCCTGGCCGTATCGACGCTCAACGATTTCCAGCGTGCTCTGCCGACTCTCCGTATTTGCCCGCGCTATTACCAGACGCCTCTGAATAGTGGCAATGTCGATCCTGGCTCTTATGACAGTGGCAATCATTGAATTAATCAGGGCCTGTTCATTTGCTTCGGCAGCAAGCATTTCCACCCAAGCGGCTCGCTCAGCATGCCTGAGCTTGCCGAACAAATCGACTATGTACGTCACGGAAATATCCTGTGACCAAGTCGTGCTCATGACACTGAACCTACCGCCGCCGCCGAATGGGCCACCGCCTAAGTTGAAAGACCGCTTGCTCCTGTCACGGCTGAGGTTGTAGGATACATCCGGCCACTGCCGCCCTCGAATTTCGGCCAAGGCGGCCTGGGCCTGCAACACCCTCGCCGCCGCTGCTTGAAGGTCATAGTTGTTCGCCAGCGCCTGCCGCACCAGACTGGCCGTCACTGGGTCACCAAACCGCTCCCACCAGCTATCAATCCTCTCAAGGTCATTGACATCTTCGCTATGCGCACCTACCCGCACATAACTGCCAGAGGTATCAGCAGCGGTTTTCGGTCTGGAATACTTCGGGCCAACCGTGCAGCCATCAACAAATGCTACAAGGGCCAAGGCAAACAGAAATACGCACATTAAAACCGGTTTTGTTTTCATTCCGTTTTCTCCTTAGCACAGGCACGAATCCCGGCGGCGGAGAATTTGACGATATGTTTGACCATGTCAGATAGGTCGAACTCTGGCATTTCCGGATGATTGCTCTGTTCGAGCATAGTCTCTGCACAAATTGTATGCACTAATTGCCCAACGACAGATAGTATTGCCAGACGCCCTGTGTCCTGGTCCAATCCCGGACAAATTCTCATCAACGCCTGCTGCAGAGCAGTCATAACGGGGATAACCATCTCCTCAACAAAAACATTCTGGGGCAAGTGTTTGTCGACCATTTCCCGAGCCATAAGCCTGATGAACCGACCTCCCGTATGCTTATCTACCAGTGGCTCTACAAACGCATTAGCATACGAGGTTAGCAAGTCCTCCAAGCTGGGCTCGGTGCCTTCTTGAGACATTACCTTCTTTATGCTGGCAACGCGAGTATCCCGCATAGCGCCAAGATGACGGCGCCAGACCTCGAGGTACAACTTGTCTTTTCCGCCAAAATAGTAATTAACTGACGCGATATTGCATTGAGCAGCAGCCGCGATGTCGCGAACGCTCGCGCCTTCGAAGCCGTGCTCGCAGAAGAGCTCCTCGGCAACATCAAGCAATCGATCTTGGACTGGCCTGTTGGCGCCGCTGTCTGTGTCCCTATTATGCGAAATAGCCATCTTGGACCTCCCAAACAGTCGTTTTATACGTAAGTTTAAAACATGTGTTTAAACATGTCAATTCTTTTTTTGTTTTTTTTCAAGAATCTCGAAGTCCACCTGCCAAATGCCACATGGCCACAGCGATGGTGCGAAGTACCACCCGCCTTTGATTTGGGCAGTTGGCTTTCTGAGGTCGCTGGGGAGATTCTTATAATCCCTTGTTGCGAAAGCAATTATAAGCCAGGGATAATGCCAATTTCAGACCAAGTATCCTGCATGGGACTTGCATAAACAGAAGCTGGGCGGGGGCGAGAGTGCTGAAAAGGGGAGTTTCCATTGTATGGTGCCAGTGAGCAGTCACAGATGTCACACTGGCAGGATATTCGAGCGTCGATTTCGAAAATGCGCAAGTCTTTTCCATTGAAGAAGTGACTGATTTCAAGCCCCCCCCAATCTCTAAGTCGTTCATAGAAAAGCACTTGTAGATTCCAAAGAGTGTTACTCACACGGACTCCCAACCGCTAATTGAAGATCGGGTCCCTGTCCTACTGATGCAGCTGACAAAGACGAGTCACGCCGCAGATACTCTCCAAAGTAGCTCAGAAAGGAATCTCACATTTTCTCAAAGAAATCTCTTGGCCACTTGCCCGTTCGTCCGATACAAAATACGCAGAAATACGATAACGATAGAGAGTATCCAAAGGGGGCGACTCAGACGTCGCTGGCCAGACCATCGGCCTGCCGAAAAAGTACAGGGCAAGATGCCACCGGGTACGGCATAGTGGCGCCCAGGTGGCGAGCCCGAGGTGGCCAGTCAGCATGTATCAGTAGTAATGTACGCGTTGGGATTGATCATGACAACCAAGTCCGAGAACAAGAGGCCATATCATGAAAACTGTAAAAGGATTTTGGCAGCACACGAACGGCAAGATCTACGCCATCGAAAGCACGGCATTCGGGAAGATCGTCGGTGGTGTGGGACCATTGGGCCCCGATGACCTGCGAGATCCAGACGATTACGATTATAAGCCAGCCATAATCGAATGGCTGCAAAGGGCGATAGCTGAACGCAAGCTACACAGAATCGACCGACCAGTGCGATTCAAATGACAAAGGAGGTTATCCAAGCTGAGGACGGCTGTCAACACACTCAAGCTGCGCAGACTACTTTCAGAGAAGGGAAAAATATTGCGGGTCCCAAGGCTATCTTGTGCAAATTTAGGGCAGTCCCTCCCAACGATGGGAATAGGCACTTATGAGCGACCGCACCATACGAATAGCGGCGGTTGGATTCGAACCAACGACCCTGGGCTTATGAATCCCACGCTCTGGCCAACTGAGCTACGCCGCCAAATACACTAGAGCCTTAGAAAACAACGTCTTAAGTGTCCGCCCCCTCTAACCTAAAATCAGCTTGGACACCATTCTTTGTTTTCTTGTTGACGCGTCCCAGGCCTTACTGCAATATTTATCGTCATCCAGGACTGAGAATTATGTGCTAAAAACTGGGATTTATCAACGAAAAAATCGCAACAGTTAGAGATAACAGTGCGGATCTTACCCCTCACTGGCAGTTGGCCCCGGGTTATATAATCAGAACCGAGCCAGCCTAACATCACCGGTGGTAGTCTGGGGGTGCCTAGTCTGTCTTCGGCCGAACTTGTTTGATTATCTGCCTATAGTACTCTCGGGAATTCGGACCAGCGGATAATGTGCAGAGCTGTGGTATAGTCAAGGTGCACAAGGGGGTAGCTATGGCGCAGCGCAAGCAATTCTCATGGGCACTGAAGGCAAAGGTGGCGGTTGAAGCCATCAGGAGCCAAAAGACCACCGACCAAATCACTTCCGTCTATCAGGTCCGTCCGAATCAAGTCTATGAGTCGAAAAAGGCGAGCTCCGGAGCTTCTGCCCAAGGTGATGGCAGATAAGCCAAGCGACAACCGCACCGACGGCAACGTTGACCAGGCAAAACTGCATCGGCAGATCGGCCAGTTAGCAGTGGAGGTAGACTTTTTGAAAAAAATTGGAGCTGCTGCAGCAGCAGACAAACGCAAGCTGAATCGAGCCTGGCGACACCAGGCCGAGCATTCGCAGACAGTGTAAATTGCCTGCCGCCAATCGCTACAGCTTGAGTTATCGGCCCAAGGGTGCATCCGAAAAGAAGCTTGACACTGTAAACCAGTAGGCCAAAGACAACATCGGTTCGACCTTCGAATTCTTCAACAACGAGAGGCAGCATCAGCCATTAGATTATAGGACACTGGCACAAGTCTATTTAGGTGCCGAACGGCGCCGTATTGCTTCGCCTTAGCTTTGTGGGGCTTCGCTGAGCGATGCGGCTACAGCCAATGCAAGGTTCAGTACCGCGGCTTACCACCTTGAGTCAGGCAGATTTCGGTCTTGCCAACAGGGTGCTGGAAGATTTTGCTTGACATTAGGTTGTGCGACATGATATAATTATTGGGTAGATGAGGGTAAGGAGGACCTCCCGAAACAACGTTGTTAGTCAGGATGCAAAGGACCTGTGTCTATCGACTAACATAGATGTATTCTGTAGTTCGAAAGGGGAGAAGATGAAGAAGTTAGCGATGGTAAAGAGCTTTCTTAACGATGAAAGAGGGCTTGAAACAGTGGAATACGCCATCATCATTGGGCTGG
>Ga0209427_10000870_pt1 | contig 33504 bp, 31 predicted proteins | sample DeeMarSWOR136_30_FD_187465 | JGI IMG/M metagenome (GOLD analysis project Ga0209427, IMG submission 187465) | Marine sediment microbial communities from White Oak River estuary, North Carolina - WOR-1-36_30 (SPAdes) (version 2) | ecosystem: Environmental > Aquatic > Marine > Intertidal zone >...
CAGCAATTTGGAATTATATTAGATAAGAGTTATTTCGGAAATTCATATACCTATGACTCAATCATACCAGAAGAAGCCCTGATTCTAACGATAGATGATGCCAGTCTTGGTCAATCAGGTCTTTCAAACAGCACTGAAGAAAAAGTACTTCTGCTTGATTATGAGGGAGATACTATCCAGTCTTATCAATATTCATTGGACAACCAAGCTGGCTTCTCTGATGAAAAAATATTATTGAACCAAGATAACTCAGCATCTAACTGGCATAATTCCATCAAATGGCGGGGTACTCCAGGATATATAAATTCGGTAACACCTCTAGCCCTGGATGGTGCAATTGATTCCGTGTGGATCGAACCAGTTACACCGCTTGAAGCTGAAAATTTTTCTTTGAAAATTATCATCAGAAATATAGGACAAAAGTCTATTGATCACTTTTCACTCACCCTTTTTGAAGATCTGAATAGTAATTCTGAATTGGAAACAGATGAAATAATTTATTGGAAAGAGGTTATAAGGATCCTAGTAAAAAATGATACCATGATATTTCATTATAAACTTGATGGACGTCCAGTTGGATATTATAATTTTGGATTTTCTTTAACAATCGATGGAGATCTCTGCATATCAAATAATGTAAAATATTTGCAGGTATATATAGAACCTGACAAAATACCAGTTGTTATAAATGAGATTATGTTTAAACCCAAGAATGATAGAGAAGAGTGGCTAGAGTTATATAATTATGGGAAATTGACACATAATCTAAAGGGATGGCGATTTGCAGATTCAAGGGATACAGTAGTCATTACTTATCTTAATATTGAGATATTACCTGATGAATTTATATTATTAAGTAACGATTCAACATCAATGTTGAATGTTGATAATTTTATTGTCATAAAGAAGTTCCCTATTTTAAATAATGATTTTGATGATCTAAAATTAATCAGCCCTTCCGGTCGTCTGATTGAAAGGGTACCTTATGATAAAAGTTGGATGGGAAAAAACACTGAACCTGGTATTTCTTTGGAAAGGATTCATCCAGAAATTTCGTCATTTATAGCTCAGAATTGGGGAGCTTCCCTGGATATTTTGGGGAGTACGCCAGGGCAAAGAAATTCAATATTTTTTGAAAAATCAACTGTGGAAATGTTATTTCATATTCATCCAAATCCCTTTTCTCCTGATGATGATGGTTATGAGGATGTAACAACAATAGATTTTAAACTACCTTTTGCCAGGTGTCAGATGACTATCGACATCTATGATTTAAGTGGGCGGCATATGGTTCGCTTAGCTGATCATCAACCTGTCACTCAGACAGGTCAATTTATTTGGGATGGAATGACTAAATACGGAAGAAAGGGAAGGATGGGTATCTATGTAATTTTGTTTCGGATGAATGATCCATCATATGATTTTTCCAGGGAGATCAAGAAAACTGTAGTAATCACTAAAAGATGATATTGTTTTTAGTTTAAAAGAAATTTCTATCGACTAGAACTCTATTGAAGATGGATCATCAGATATAAATGATCATTCCTTCGCGGGCTGCAAAACAATCCACTGATTGATTTGCATTTTTTAGAATCTTTTTGCTTAAGGATTCGAGATGATCTATAGTTTTATCATCATGATCTGGGTCATGATGAAACAGAATAAGTTTCTTTACCATGCTTTTCATTGCCAACTGGACAGTGTAATTAAATGGTGAATGTCCCCAAGCAACTTTCTTCAGATACTCTTCCTGGAAAAATTGGCTATCATGTATCAGTACATCAGCGTTCTTGCAAAAGTGAATGAGTTTTTCATCTTTATCTTCCACCAGGTTCTCGAAGATATCTTCTATCTTACTTAGATCATCTTTTTTTGAAGATATCATTTCACCTGTTGGATAATTAAATGGTTCGTTATCACTGATGTAAATGACTGATTTATCATGATAAGTAATACGATACCCTAGAGCATAACCAGGGTGATTCAGATAGATTGTTTGAATTTGTGCACTTTCAATTTCGAATTGTTGTTCTTTTATTGATCTGAATTGTATATTTGCCCGCATATCTTCGATGGTAATGGGAAAATAGGTGGGATCCATCTGGAAGGAAATGATCTGATCCAGTTTGATTGCGGCGTCATCCGATCCAACAATAGTAAATGAATTTTGTGGATTTAGTGCAGGATGGAAAAAAGGTAATCCCTGGATGTGATCCCAATGAAAGTGAGAGAGAAAAATATAGGCATTTACGGAATTTTTTTTGTTCAAGAGAGATTTACCTAGTTCGCGAATACCGGTTCCTGCATCTAGGATTATAAAAGGTCCATTGAGACATTGTAGTTCAACACAGGATGTGTTGCCGCCATATTTAAGGCTGGCTTCACCAGGGGTGGGAATTGATCCTCTAACACCCCAAAATTTAATTTTGAAGGATTTCATGCGTTACAGGAAGAAGAAGACCCTTTATTGAATCGAGTAAAACATGTGCGCGAGTTGGTTTAGTGAGAAATAGATCTGCTCCTAACATCATTGCCTTTCTGCGGTCTGAATCATATAATTTCCCTGAATAGATAATAATTTTGATATCGTGGGTTTGAGGATTTTCCTTCAGCATTTTACATAATCGGAGCCCGTCCACACCAGGCATCATTAAATCTAAAATTACCAATCTCGGCTGGTACTTCTTTATCTTTTGCAGAGCACTTTTGCTATCAGTTGTAAATTTAACTCTATAGCCAAATTGTTCAATCAGCAGTTTTAGTATATTGGCCTGTTCAAAATTGTCATCAATGACGAAGACATCAAATTGATCTTGTATATGGGAAGTAGGCATATTTGTTAGAATACCGATGATGTTTTTAAACTCTAAAAATTTTTCTCTTTAAGAAAAAATCTATATAAAAATAGATTGATAAAATAAAATAGAGGTGACTAATGTCACACTCATATAGAGCTATTTTTCCATCAAGTTTGCTCCGGAAGTACAAATTATCAAGTTGACTTTGATTATACTATAAGGGGAATAGTTGATGATTATGTTGTTCTTTTATGGGGGGCAAATATCTTCCTTAGTTCTTTGATCTGGATGAGATTTTTATTAATCTGCTCAAGAATTCTGGTATATTGAATTTCTTCAGGATTTAATTGACTTAATTGTTTACGTAATTTATCAATCTCAGTTTGATATTTGGTGATTTTTATTTTTTGAATACAATCATTGAGATATCGTTCGGGATCTTGGATTTCAGAGAAAAGATCGGCCGATAACATTCCAACAATTTGCTGATCGGGAGTTTTTGAAATAATCAAGTGAATTAACTCTTCGGAGGATTTATCTTGATTCCTTTTGATAAGTTTAAAAACATCTTTAAATACCTGGTTCAAGAAGTCATCTTCCTCCAAAATTTCAAAAATGAATCGCTTTACTTCAGACAGGTGATTAATTAGAATATTAAGGACATCCTTCTCTGCATTCCATGCACCCGTTAAGGTAATTGAAGTGTATTTGGGATGTTTTTCCTTCTCAGGTTCGTCGATTCGTATACTTTCTCGTGAGGAAATAATTTTTCGCTTTTTATTTAATTCAGAAAGTAAGGTGTTCTCCTGTAGACCGTATTTTTGTGCAATAAGATTAATATAGAAATTACGCTTTAAGGCATCTTTATGAGTCACAAGTGAATCGATTAATTCAGAAACGATTCTGGTCTGCTGGGAAATGCTATCTCCTCCATATGTATGAGTTAATCTTTCTACTTTAAAGTCGAAATAATCTTTGGCTGTTTTTAGAAGTGCAAAGAAGGATGAGGCACCATTTTTTTTAACAAAGCTATCGGGATCTTCACCTTCTGGTAAGAGGAGAACTTTTACTTCAAGATTTTCCTGGAATATAATTTGCCCCCCCCGTAGCGCTGCATTAACACCCGCCGTATCCGAATCATAGCACAGGATACAATTCTGTGAATATCTTCTAAGTAATTTTGCATGATCTATAGTAAGCGCAGTTCCACTTGTTGCAACAACATTTTTAATATTGTGTTGGAATAATTGGAGAAAATCCATATATCCCTCAACGATGATAGAGGCATCCTCCTTACGAATCCAATCTTTTGAATAATTAAGACCGTAAAGAGTCTGACTTTTGTAATATATGGGTGACTCGGGAGAGTTTATATATTTTGGTACATCCTCCTCATCAGAAAGTGTCCGACCTCCAAAAGCGATCACTCTCCCGGAAACATTCTGAATAGGAAAGATTAATCGATTTCTAAAACGATCATATATTCGGTTGGGATCTCTATCACTTTTTAATAATAACCCTGCTGTTAGAAAGATCATTGGATCCATTTTTTGCTTTAGTATTTCCTGATATAAAGAATCCCAACTCTCGTGAATATAACCGATTTGAAAAAGTTTAAGACTCTCTTCTTTAATATTTCTCTCTTTGAAGTAAGTTTTCAGACTTGATATATGATTAGTAAGTGTTTCCACATAGAATTTACAAGCGAATTGATTTACCCGATACAATTTTTCATATTCACTTACCTGTTTTTCATCTTCTTTATATTTTGGGAGGGATATACCGGCATCAGCAGCCAGCTTTTGAATGGCTTCTAAGAATGAGATCTTTTCATAACTCATCAAGAAAGAGAATACATTGCCACCAATACCACAGCCAAAGCAATAAAAAATCTGTTTCTCTGGACTCACTGAAAAAGAAGGCGTTTTTTCCGTATGAAAGGGACAGAGAGCTATATAATTTTTGCCCTGTTTTTTTAGAGATATATAGCTTGATATTACTGAAACAATATCATTCGCTTCCCGTACCTGGTCGATAATATGTTCAGGAATTTTAACCATAGAGATGATAGAATCTTATTAATTATAGTTCACTTGCTTTAATTTTAGATATATTATAAATTTTAAGATTAAATAATTCTCATGATAAAATGGTTCCATTATGCAACCCAAAAATCAAAGTCATCAACCAACACAACAAATTAATATCGAATTAACACCTGAGCAAGGAGAGGGTATTTATTCTAACCTTGCTTTAATAACCCATTCACCGGCTGAATTTGTGTTCGATTTTACCCGTGTTTTACCTGGTGTACCAAAGACTAAAGTATACGCCCGAATTATTATGACCCCACAACATGCGAAAAGCTTTTTGAAAGCACTGGAGGATAATGTCAATAAATTTGAAAATCAGTATGGTGAAATTAAATTACATGGCATATCTAACGTCAATAAACAGATGGGATTCCAAGCCCCTTCAACCGAGAATAAATAATATATAATTACTTTAATGAGAAGAATTCAGTTTACAATACTAAGTTAATTATGCAAGTATCCGGGGAATTTATTAAAAGAAATATAGATCGATGCTTAGAAAGAATTGCAAATGCAGCTGTTAAAAATGGGCGAGATCTGAAGGATATTACCCTGGTTGCGGTGAGTAAAACTGTTTCACCTGAGGCAATAAATATTGGAATTAAGGCTGGTATTAAAATTATTGGGGAAAATAAAGTCCAGGAAGCAAGAAATAAAAAACCTCTGTTGGATCCAGTTGAATTGCATTTGGTTGGTCATCTACAAACTAATAAAGTAAAATATGCAATAGAAATCTTTAATTTAATACATTCTGTAGACAGTGTGCATCTTGCAGGGGAGATTAATAAACAGTGTGAGAAAAAAGGAAGCCGAATGCCTGTTCTAATTGAGGTTAACACCAGTGGGGAATCCTCTAAATATGGATGTTTACCTGAAGAAACTATAGATTTAGTCTACAGAGTGAGCCAGTTCCCATATATTCAAATTCTAGGCTTGATGACTATTGGATTATTTACCGATAAGATTGAATTAGTAAGGCCTTGTTTCACACGTTTAAGGGAATTGGCAGAGGTAGTTAGTGATCAAAAAATTGATAATGTTCGCATGGAATTTTTATCGATGGGAATGTCATCGGATTTTGAAGTAGCGATAGAGGAGGGTTCTAATATGGTGCGTATTGGCACCGCTATATTTGGAGCAAGATGCTATTCGAATTAAATTAAGATGAAATTATAGTATAGAAATTTAAATTTGAATGCCCTCGAAAAAAGGAGGGGAAAATGAAATTGACCCCATTAGATATTCGAAAACAAGAATTTCGGAAAACCCTTCGTGGTTTTGATCCGATAGAAGTACAGACTTTTCTAGAAATGGTCGGTGAAGAGTATGAACAAGTTTTAGAGAAGAATAAATTGTTAAATAACCGCTTGATTGAATTAGAGACAAAGTTGAAGAACTATCAGGAAACTGAAAAAAATTTGCGTGAGACTTTGCTGAACGTTCAGGAAGTGAAAAAACAGTCTGAGGAAAGTAGTAGAAAACAGGCAGATTTAGTAGTCAAGGAAGCTGAGTTAAAAGCATTAGAGATTATTGAAATAGCACGTAAGCAAGCCAGAAAGATGCGCGATGAAGTAAACCTCCTGCGAACCCAAAAAGAATCTTTTATTAACCGTTTACGCCAGATATTGATTTCTCAAATTGAATTATTATCTGTTCTCGAGATTGATGAGGCACTACCCGAAGAAGCTTTCAAATTTTTAGAAAATGTTCGATCAAGGAAAAAAATTGCGCTGGCAAGGCAAACAGAAAATCAGATTGTAGAAAGTAATCCAGATGAAATGGAGGATGAAGAGAATCCTGTCGACATTGAATATAGTGAGGAGGAGAAAAAACAATCTCAAGATCAAAAGATTCCTGAAAAAATAACGCAAGAAAAAGAACAGGAAACAAAAAAAACGGATGATGAGAACAAGGTAGAAGCAGATTCTACCGATAAGAGAAGACAGAAACCTTCGGAGAAATCAGAGCAGAAAAAAGTAGATGATGAGATTAATGAATTCTTTAAAAAAGAGATTCAGATTGATGAACTCATGAAGGATCTTCACAAGAAAAGTAAGAGAGAAAAGTAACCATATGGATATTTTATCTAAAATTATAACGCTCTTTGTATCTTTTGCCATTTTTTTTAATAGCTGCGGTGGTGGGAAACAATTTAAAGTAGAGGATATGGAGAAAAAGCAAGGAGTAAAAATTTATTATATTGATGGAAATTCAGATGAAGGTGTCATAAAAGAAATCAAGTCAGAAAAAATCGTTTTTGTCTCGGAGAGAGATCATGAACCACAGGAAATAGATCCTCAGGAAATAAGGCGGGTAGAAAAACTGAATAAAACATATGACGACCTTGCTTATACAATCAGTCAAGCAGAAATAAATAAATACAAGAACAGTCATAACACCTGGGGTTACGCCATTGGAGGTGTTATTATTGGTGCCGCGGCCGGATTAGCTCTGGGACTACCATTCTGGTATGCTGAGATAGATGCTCTCCCCCCTTACTTCTGGGCAGGTGCTGGTGCAATTACCGGGAGTATTTTCTTTGCTATTCGAGGGCAAGAAAAGGATAAAGAAATTGCAGTTGAAAAAATAAGATTTATTAGGAACACTGAAAGGGAATTACAGGAAGAGATAAAGAAAGAAAAACAACAGTTGGAAGATTTGGAAAAAGAGAAAAAGAGGCTTCAGGAGAAACTGAAATCACAATCTGAGACACAATGAGGTCAGAAAAATATGAGTCAATTGCTGGAAAAGATTGAGGATACCTTAAATTTTATCAGAAAATCATCGGATCTATCACCTGAAGTGGGAATTGTTTTAGGAACTGGCCTTGGCGATCTTGTCAAAGAGATAGATATAAAATGTCAAATATCTTACAAAGATTTACCTTATTTCCCTGTTTCTACTGTGGAGACACATGCGGGAAAGCTGATTCTGGGATATATTGCCAGAAAACCTGTAATTGCCATGCAGGGAAGGTTTCATTACTATGAAGGATATACAATGCAGCAGATAACTTATCCTATACGGGTAATGAAACTTCTAGGGATAAAAACGCTTGTTATTTCTAATGCTGCAGGAGGTATGAATCACCTTTATAGGAAAGGTGATATTATGATCATGGATGATCATATTAATCTGCTTGGAGATAATCCATTGATTGGACCAAATGAGGATCAATTTGGTCCCAGATTTCCTGATATGTCCGAACCTTATAGCAAAAGGCTTATTGCTTTAGCTGAACAAATAGCAAGAGAGGAAAAGATCAAAATCCAGCGAGGTATTTATGTTGCTGTTACCGGTCCAAATTTAGAAACGAGGGCAGAGTATCGTTTCCTAAGGGGAATTGGTGCGGATGTGGTGGGAATGTCCACCGTTCCTGAAGTGATTGTGGCCAGACACATGGATATAGAAGTGTTTGGTGTCTCCGTTATCACAGATGAATGTTTTCCGGATTCTTTACAACCTGCTGATATTGAAGATATTATCCGGACCGCCAATGGTGCACAACCCCAATTAACATTGATTATGAAAAGATTGATTGAAAGTTTGTAAATTGTATGGATTCTTTCCCCTTTCAAACGATGGGTAAAGTACTCATATTTATTGGTACTTTAATTATTCTAATAGGTATATTACTGTATTATGGAGACAAAATTCCTTTTCTGGGTCATTTACCAGGTGACATAATCATAAAACGAAAAAACTTTACATTTTATTTACCAATCACAACTTTAATAATTTTAAATATTGTAATTTATCTGTTCTACCGTCTCTTAAAGAAATAAACAAGCGAGAGTGAAGACTGATGTACCGACAAATTGCAGGCCGAGTAAATATCCCTGAAGTTGAAGAGAAGATATTGAAATATTGGCAAGAGAAGAAAATTTTTCAGAAAAGTCTCGATAATCGACATAATGCACCTCATTTTGTGTTCTATGAAGGGCCACCAACGGCAAATGGGCGTCCGGGTATCCACCATGTTATGAGTCGGACAATTAAAGATGTGGTATGTCGATATAAAACAATGAAGGGGTTTTATGTAAGTCGAAAAGCCGGTTGGGACACTCATGGTTTACCAGTAGAAATTGAAGTTGAAAAACAATTAAATATTGATGGGAAAGAAGGAATAGAAGCCTATGGAATTGATAAATTTAATGAGAAATGTAAAGAAAGTGTGTTTAACTATAAAAATGAATGGGATGATTTAACGAAACGAATTGCTTTCTGGCTTGATCTGGAAAATCCTTATATCACTTTTCAAAATGACTATATTGAATCAGTCTGGTGGATTCTGAAAAATTTATTTGATCGGGATCTGATATATAAAGGATTTAAGATATTACCTTATTGTCCTCGGTGTGAGACGCCACTTTCCAGTCATGAGGTTTCTCAAGGATATAAAGAGGTAAAAGATCCTTCAATCTATGTAAAATTTCAAATGGAAGATGATCCAGATACCTCATTTCTCGTATGGACCACCACACCTTGGACCTTAATTTCGAATGTAGCATTAGCAGTACATCCAAATGTGGAATATTTGAAAGTAAAATACCAAGGTGAGCAGTTATTAATAGCAAAGAATCGTGCCAATACTGTCCTGAAAGACGAATTTGAAATTATAGAACGATTTCAAGGGTGGCAATTGGAACGTAAAAGATATAAACCATTGTTCCAATTCGTTCCGTTAGAAAAAGATGCCTTTTATGTTATTTTAGGAGATTTTGTTACCACTGAGGATGGTACAGGCATTGTTCATATTGCCCCGGCCTTTGGCGAGGATGACTACATGGTAGGAAATAAGTATGATTTGCCACTTTTGCGTCCTGTTGACAAAAGTGGGCGGTTTGAAGATATGATAGTTGATTATAAAAATAAATTTGTTAAAGATGCCGATCCGATTATCATCTCTGATCTCAAAAATCGATCGCTTTTATTCCGGAAAGATGATGTGGAGCACAGTTACCCACATTGTTGGAGATGTGCTTCTCCTTTGCTTTATTATGCGAGAGATTCATGGTATATTAAAACCACCCAATTTAAAGAAGCAATGCTGAAGACTAATTCACAGATCAATTGGTATCCTCCTGAAGTAGGGGAAGGGCGATTCGGTGAATGGCTCAACAATAATGTGGATTGGGCACTTTCTCGCGATCGTTACTGGGGAACACCGCTAAATATCTGGATCTGTGAAACTTGTGAAAACGTTTTAGCCTTAGGCAGTCTTGAAGAACTTAAGACAAAAGGTAGAAATGTTCCAGATGATATTGATTTACACAAACCATATGTTGATGAAATTGTTATTCCCTGTGCAAAATGTAAAGGGGAAATGAAAAGGGTGCCAGAGGTGATTGATGTATGGTTTGATTCTGGAAGTATGCCCTATGCACAATGGCATTATCCCTTTGAAAATAAGGAAATATTTGAAACCAATTTCCCGGCAGACTTTATTTGCGAAGGAGTAGATCAAACTCGCGGGTGGTTTTATTCTCTTTTAGCAATATCGACCTTACTTTTCAATAAACCGGCTTTTAAAAATATTGTAGTAAATGAGTTGGTTCTTGATAAGGATGGCCAAAAGATGAGTAAATCTAAGGGTAATATTGTTGTCCCAGAAGAGATTATCTCACAATTTGGTGTCGATCCACTAAGATGGTACTTTATTACTGTCAGTTCTCCTTGGGTTCCAAAGAGATTTGATATTGAGGGCATTGCCGAAGTGTATCGGAAATTTTTTGATACCCTTTTTAATACCTATAGTTTTTTTGCGCTTTATGCTAATATCGATAAATTTGATCCTTCTATGAACACGGTACCTTTTGATGACAAACCTGAAATCGATCGTTGGATATTGTCACTGCTTTACTCTAAGGTTGAAATGGTTAACGAAAAATTGGAATATTATGATATGACGCGAGCTGCACGAATTGTGTCTGATTTTGTATTGGATGATATATCAAATTGGTATGTTCGAAGAAACCGGAAAAGATTCTGGAAAGGTGAACTCAACCGGGATAAATTATCTGCTTATCAAACGCTTTACGAAGTACTTTTTACCGTGGCCAAATTAATTGCACCAATTGCACCATTTGTTTCTGAAGAAATCTATTTAAATCTTCGTCTGAAGGATGAACTTGAATCGGTACATTTAGTAGATTTTCCAATATTAACCGAAGATATGCGTCAAAAACAGGATCGTAAACTGGAAGAACGAATGCGAATTGCCCAACAAGTCGTAAGTCTTGCTAGATCTCTTCGTAACAATGCTATGATCAAAGTCAGAAAACCACTAAGAGAATTGATTATTGCCTCACCAAGTCAATCTGTACGGGATTCAGCTACCCTTACTGCTGAAATTATTAAAGATGAAATTAATGTAAAAAAGTTATCTATCATTGAAAAAACATCTGATATCGTGCTAAAAAAGGCCAAACCAAAATATAAACAATTAGGCCCAAAAGTCGGTAAATTGATGAAAAAGGTGGCAGATATCATTTCAAATTTAAAGGAAGAAACCCTTTTACATTTGGAAGAAAGTGGAGAAATAAAATTAGATATTGAAGGAACGCAGATTCACATTTCATTAGACGATGTTGAAATTTTTGAGGAAATTAGACGTGATAAGGTGATAGTAGTGCGAGAAGGCAATATTCTTATTGCTTTAGATACACACATAACACCAGAACTTGAAAAAGAAGGTTTGGCCAGAGAATTTGTGAATCGTGTACAGAACCTTCGAAAAGAGGCGGGTTTTGATGTTACTGATAGAATAATGATTTATTATAATGCACCGGAAAAAATCCATAATGCTGTACAACATCTGGCCGATTATATCATGACTGAAACACTCGCAACTAGTCTGGAGTCATCCATGGATGAAAGTAAAATGAAAAAGGATCTTAAAATTGATGGGATGAGTTTAACCATATCACTTGAGAAAAATGAAAATTAATGATGATATAAAGGAGCTGAAAATGGATGTAAAAAAATTAGAATTCTTCAAAAAAATGTTACTTGAGAAACGAAAGGAAGTAAGTGAACGAATAGAACATCTACGAGAAGTTGCCATGGAAAGTCCTGCTGCAACTGGAAATAATTCCAGTTATTCATTCCATATGGCAGACCAGGGGACGGATGCGATGGAGCGTGAGAAAGCGTTCCTGTTTTTGTCCCGAGAAGAGAAATATTTCCAGCAGATTGAACGATCCCTTACTGCTATTGAATTGGGTGAGTATGGAATATGCAGAGTTTGTGGAAAAGAAATCGATGAGAAGCGATTGGAAGCCGTTCCAACAACCAGAATTTGTGTTCCCTGTAAACAAGCCGAATCTCGGAGAAAATAATTGATCAAAATTCCTCCTTTAAAAAATCCATACATAAAGTTTGTACTTATTGTTATTTTCGGGGTTTTAATTTTAGATCAATTTACGAAATATTTGGCTAGATTTTTTTTACAACCAGTTCAAAGTGTTTCCATTATAGGTAACTTTTTTAAATTAACTTATATTGAAAATCCTGGTATCGCTTTTGGTTTGAGGATCAATAATAAATTATTCTTTACTTTCCTTTCCATAGCCGCGGTAATTATTATTTTTTATTACCTTTTTTTATTAAAGGATCAAAAATATTTGCGTTTTGCTTTCGCCATGATCTTAGGGGGCGCTTTCGGTAATCTTATAGATAGATTTTTATATGGCCGGGTAGTAGATTTCTTGGATTTCGAATTTTTTGACGTCAGCATCCCTCCTTTTAAAATATTATTTTTACAGTTTAGTGGTTATTCCATGGATCGGTGGCCGGTTTTCAATATTGCTGATATTGCTGTTTCTTTAGGAATGATCATAATAATTGCCAATACTTTATTCGATCGCAAATTAAGACTCGATGATTCATCAAAGAACTAAATTTGTGGTTCAGAAATCAGAAGATGGATTACGGTTGGATAAATATATCCATCATATTTTCCCGGATCATTCCCGTTCTTTTTACCAAAAACTGATCAAAGAAAATCACATCCTGGTAAATGGGAAAGAATTAAAGGCTTCATACAAGGTTGCAGTGGGTGATCGCATTTCAATTGAATATCCCGAACCAAAACATACCTATCTTATTCCAGAAAATATCCCTCTTCATATTGTCTACCAAGATGAACAAATAGTGGTGATAAATAAGCAGGCTGGTTTGGTGGTCCATCCAGGTGCAGGAATTAAAAATGGTACATTAGTAAATGCTTTGCTTTTTCATGTTAAAAATTTAGCCAGTATTGGTTCACCTCTTAGACCAGGTATTATTCATCGGCTGGATAAAAATACCACAGGGTTAATGGTAATTGCAAAAGATGACCAGAGTTACCTTAATCTAAGCAAACAGTTAACTGAAAAGTTAATTCTAAGGGAATATCAAGCTTTAGTCTGGTATCAGATTCAACAACAGGAAGGAACAATTAAAACATATCTGAATAGGAGTAAAAGAGACCGTAGGCTATTTTCAGTAGCTAAGCAAGGAAAGGTAGCCATTACACATTATAAGGTTGAAAAATTATACAATTTTCTGACTTTATTGAAAGTGACTCTGGAAACAGGAAGAACACATCAGATCCGGAGTCATCTAAATTATTTCCATCATCCAGTTTTCGGAGATCCAGCGTATCATGGGAGAAATAAACAGTTAAGCCAGTTGAGCAAGCAGCAGGATAAACAACTTGCCAGAGAACTGCTAGACTTGATATCTCGCCAGGCACTTCATGCTAAAAAAATATCATTTGTCCACCCCTTATATAAGAAACGAATGTATTTTGAATCATCTTTACCAGAGGATTTTCAAGAAGTTTTAGATAAATTAAATTATCTATAAAATGTTTCATTTAGCAGAACTCTTATCTAAATTTTGAGTAGAAAAATGAAAAAGAAAAAATTAGGAGATTACCTGATGATACGATTCTCACTGTACATTATGATTTGCTTAATCCCAACCATTTTGTTTTCGCAAAAATTTGAACTTCTTTCACCAGAAGTTATAGATCTTGGAACAGTGTTTGAAGACAGTGTAGTGGAAGGTAACATTAAATTTGTGAATTCAGGTAATCAGGAGTTAATAATTAACGGTGTCCGTCCAAGTTGCGGTTGTACAGTAGCAAAAATGGAAAAAAAGACTTACCTCCCGGGGGAAGAAGGTGAAATAGTCGTAAAGTTTAATACCAGGGGATTCTCCGGAGTTGTGAGAAAATCGGTCTCCATAAAGATTCAAGATGTTGAGCCGTCAGTTGTACGGGTTATAATTCAGGCGAATGTAAAACCTAAATTGGAAATTGAACCCAGGTTTATTGATTTACAAGATCTCCCCTTAGATAATGGTTTACATAAACGGAAAATATTGATAAAAAATAATTGGAATCGGAGCATTCATGTCAATACTGCAAAATCAAACTTTAAAGAAATTGAAATTGTTCCGGATAAATTTACAGTTGGCCCTGATTCTTCACAAACTGTCGAAATACAATTTGCAGCAAATAAAAAGGAGAGAATTAATACTTATCTTCTTCTTGAAATCGACAAACCATATCCAATAGAAAAACGTATTCCCATATTCATTAACGTAAGGCCTTAATTCAATTTTATAATGATATTGATGCTGGTATATGAAACGACTTAGTAGAATTTCTTTGATTGTCACAAGTGCCATACTGTTGGGACTTATCCTTAATTTACTTCATCCAAAGGGGATTCATTGGAAAAGTTTGATTCCACTAAATTTATTTGATTGTGCTGAAAAATACGGCAATGTACGGATGATATCTGCTGATTCTGCATATGCTTTATGGAAAATTGGAGAAACCAAATTTATAGATATTCGAATGAGTGAAGAATATGAATTAGATCATATCAAAGGAGCAATAAATATTTCAATAGATAAAGTTTTTGAATTAGATCTACATAAATTTAATGATACAGCGGTATATGTAATTTATGATCAGGAGGGTGATTCTGATAAATTAACCTTATTTGCAAATCATTTTTCTCTGCTCACCGGAAAAACTGTCTACATGCTTTTTGGGGGCTATTTTTCATGGTTGGGTAAACAGTATCCAATTGAGGCACTATGAAGAATTTGAAAATAATAAAATTTATTTTGAGTTTAATTATAGGGATTATGTTCATTTATTCATCTTGGAGTAAACTTATTTCCCCCAGAGATTTTGCATCAACAATTGAAAATTATCAAGTGTTCGGAATAGTTTTAGCTAATTGGGGGGCAATATTTATTCCGGTATTGGAATTTATCCTCGGGGTATTATTGATTGTCGGGTTCTGGCGGGAAGAAGCTTGGATCATCACATTTTTTCTGATCGTTATATTTGATCTGATGATTCTTCAGGCTTACTTTCGCGGGTTGGATATTTCCTGTGGTTGTTTTGGTTCGAAGGAATCATCCCTAATTGACCTTTGGAAAATTCTTGAAAATGTTGTTTATACCAGTATTGTGGTAGTCGGGGGATACCTTCATATAATAAAAACTATACCCTCCCAATCGTAAAATAAATTAATTTCAGATTTGATATAAATATTCTAGACCTTTTTAGTGATCATCTGCCGCAGTACTGTTCGCAATATTCCCTCATGTTCATAGTATTCCACTTCAATGGGAGTATCGAGCCTGGCAATAACATTAAAGGTGATTTGGGTATTTTCCTGGTTGATGGCGATAATTTTCAATTCTTTTTTGGGTTGTAGGCCTTCTTCAATACCGATAATATGAAAAATTTCTTCTCCGGTCAGTCCGAGTGACAACTGGTTATCACCTGACTGAAATTGTAATGGTAACACGCCCATACCAACCAGATTGCTACGGTGAATTCTCTCAAAACTTTCTGCAAGAACTGCCTTGATACCTAAAAGATAAGTACCTTTAGCAGCCCAATCTCTTGAACTGCCCGTTCCATACTCTTTCCCAGCAATTACAATCAAGGGAATTTTTTCTCGCTGGTATGCCATTGCCGCATCATAAATAGACATCGTTTCTCCGTTAGGGAAATACTTTGTATAGCCACCTTCTACATTTGACAGTAGACGATTTTTAATCCGGATATTTCCGAAAGTGCCACGTATCATAACTTCATGGTTTCCGCGCCGAGATCCGAAAGAATTGAAATCCGTTATCGCAACACCCTTTGAAAGCAGATATTTTCCTGCTGGACTATCCGAATGGATGGTACCCGCTGGTGAAATATGGTCTGTAGTGACTGAATCTCCCAGTAAGGCAATAACACGTGCATTCTTAATATCTGATAGTGCTGTTTTTTCCAATGAAATGTTATCAAAGAAAGGAGGCATTTTGATATAAGTTGATGATTTTTCCCAGTTGAATAATTTCCCTCTCTCTACTTTAAGAGATTGCCAATGCTCATCACCAGTAAATACCTGGGAATATTTTTCTTCATACATTTTGGAATTCAGGGCATTTTCCATTGCTTCTATAATTTCTTCATGTGATGGCCATATATCCTTTAAGTATAATGGGTTACCATTTTCATTATTCCCTATTGATTCCTCTGTAAAATCAATATCCACTCTACCTGCTAGAGCATAAGCCACTACTAGAGGAGGCGAAGCGAGATAGTTGGCCCGGATGGATGAATGAATCCTGCCTTCAAAATTCCTATTACCACTGAGAACAGCAGCAACTACTAGATCTCCTTCTTTTATAGCATGCTCAATTTCTGCTGGTAAGGGACCACTATTTCCGATGCAGGTGGTACACCCATAACCTACCAGATAGAATTTCTGAGCCTCTAAGTAACGCATTAATCCGGATTTAGTGAGATATTCAGTTACTACACGACTACCTGGTGCCAGGCTGGTTTTTACCCAGGGTTTGCTTAACAATCCTTTTTTAAAAGCATTCTTGGCCAATAATCCAGCTGTTATCATAACTGAAGGATTAGAAGTATTAGTACAACTGGTGATAGCAGCTAAGACAATTGATCCATGAGTTAGATTGAATTCAGTTTCTGAACTTTCCATATTATTTTCTGGTGAAAATTTATGATTTGGTTGAGGATTCTCAGAATTGAAGGAAGAAGAGGACTTCTTAAAGACATTTAAGAGGGCTTCGGAAAATGACTTTTTCATATTTTTAAGAGCTATTCGATCCTGGGGTCTTTTTGGTCCAGCAAGACTGGGTTCAACCGTACTCATATCCAGTTCAAGAACTTTGTGGAATTGCGGATCTGGTGTATCATCTGTTCGATATAAGGCCTGTTCCTTTGCGTAAGTTTCCACAAGCGAAATGAGATCAGATTTCCGGGCAGTTTGTTTTAAATAAGTAATGAGGGCATCATCAATTGGAAAAAATCCCATTGTTGCACCATATTCTGGAGACATATTGGCAATTGTTGCCCGATCTGGCACTGACAGATTTGATAAACCTTTTCCGAAATATTCTACAAATTTTCCTACAACACCATGATCCCTGAGTATTTGGGTTAAGCTAAGCACTAAGTCTGTGGCAGTGACACCTTCCAGCAGGGTACCGGTGAGTTTTACACCTACCACTTCTGGTAAAACCATATAGTAAGGTTGCCCTAACATCACCGCTTCCGCCTCAATTCCACCAACACCCCAACCCAGTACACTCAATCCATTAATCATGGTGGTGTGAGAATCAGTACCTACTAATGTATCAGGATAGGCAAATATTTGACCATTATTGGGGGAGCTTATGATAACTTGGGCTAAATATTCTAGATTTACTTGATGGATGATACCTGTACCTGGTGGCACAACATTGAAATTATGGAAGCTCTTCTGTGCCCACTTCAAAAAAGCATATCGTTCCTGGTTTCTCTGATATTCCTTGTCTACATTAAATTGAAAGGCTTGTCGGTTTCCAAACATATCTACTTGGACAGAGTGATCTATCACTAGGTCTGATCGAACAATGGGATTTATTCGATCCGGATCTCCCCCTAATTTTGTCATAGCTTCCCTCATTGAAGCGAGATCTACAATTGCAGGAACGCCAGTAAAATCCTGTAAAACCACCCGGGCTGGCATAAATGGAATATCTTTTGAGTGGATTTCCCTGGAGTTATATGCCGCAACTTTTAAAACATCGTCTGCGAGAACTAATTTACCATCCTCGTTTCTTAGCATATTTTCAAGTAATATCCTTATAGAAAAGGGCAAGGAGGCAAGATTGGTTATTCCTTTATCATCAAGCATTCTAATGCTAAAGAAAGAAAAGGCGTTTCCATTGACATTTATTTTTTTTATGGTTTTAAAACTATCCCTCAAACTCAGGGTCATATTTTCTCCTTTTCATTAGTAAAAATAAACAGAAATTCAAATTTTACTCGTTTTAATAAAATTTAATTGATTTATTTTTTATCTTAATATTCTAATGAAAATTTTTAGCGAATGCAATGGGGGATGAACAGAGTATTCCCTCTAATAATAATAACTTATCAAAATCTGCTGTAGAATTAAAATAAATAGATTAACAGGTTAAATATAACGAATGGCAAAACTAGGATAGATGTACTGGATTTCCAGGACTTCCCAGTCTGTAGATTTTTTTATCAGGCTTGCATGCAAAACATCGCCTTCCCGTAATTTGAAAAAAGCAGATGAAGCTATTTTCAATAAAAAGTCATTTTCACCGTAGTGAATATTCTTAACTTCGATAATTCTGTTTAAGCGATCATAAATTTGAATAATTTTGTAAAATCCCATTTGTTGCTCAACATCCGGCTGTTCGTCCACTAACACAGCATCAAGCAGATTATATTCAGAAATGAATAAATTAGTAGCTTGAATAACTCTGGGAAGATCTAGTTTCAACTTTTCATAATATTTTAGAAATTCTTTTTTAAGATTCAAATTATAGTGATGAAACAAAAAAGTGATAAATCTGGCAGTAGCCCTGAAAATATTTGAGATTTGTTTCGTGTCTAATAGGATAAATTCTCTCACTAACCAAATGGAGAAAAATTCGGCAATGTGGTTTTCATTTATATCGGAGACTTTGTTGATTTGCGTATATTCTTTTAAATATCGTCTAAAATAATCAATTTCAGGGGCAAGTGAATTATCATGGGCTGCTGGATTATAATAATCATTTGACATGAAAGCGATAAAGGCGTCATCAATTGTAGTACCTGTATCCAACCAATCTTGATATTTTTCAGTTGGTAGCCATTTTTGTTGATCACTATACCAGTTATTCTCCTTATTTTCTTCAGCCTCATTTTGTAGTAGTTCTTCAAAATATTCAATAGCAGTATCAAATGGTCTTTTAAGGAGTGACTGGCCTTCAAATCTAATAAAGTCGACGATAACATTTTCAATAAATTCACTGAGTTCCAGTAATGTAAGATCATTTTCTTCAAATTCAATATCAAATTCTTCGCTATAAAATTGAAGTAATGAATCCAATATGACCTGATTCATCAAATCAATTCGGAGGCATTGTTCTTTATCAAGTTTTCCTACCATAAAAGATTGAAGTAATTCCAATTTATGTTTTATTTTTTCTTCTATTTTCCCCTCGATTATATCCACCTGACCGTCTAGATCCCGCAAACAATTAATCGGACAAGATCCGAGACAATTTTCCTCTAGAAAGTATTCGAATGAATCACCAATGTTAAAGCAAATGGTTCCGAGATGTTCGAAATTTAAAAAAAGGTGAGAATGCTGGCGATGTTCCACAAAAAATTGTTTATCGAGTTGGTTCCCAAGATGATTTATCATTAAAAAGATAAAGAAATCAAGATTGTTCAACTCATATAATTCTTTATCCCAGCTTTCCACAAATTCGGTCACTGAAATAAAAGTTTTTTGAAACCGCTCAGACAACGAAACATACTCCTCTTTTCAGCAAATTTAACAGCTCGTTAGAAATTAGTCAATAAAAAATCTTATTAGAATTTCATGATTCTATTTTTAAAGATGTTGATGTTAATCAATTAATGTAAAATGAAAAGTGAAATAAAAAATGAAAAAACCTTTATTTTTCATTTTTATGAAAAATTTCATTCATGATTGAGATTTAAGTTTTTGAGATAATTTCGCTATCATATCTTTGGTCATATTAGGGAGATCGTACATGGGACACCAGCCCCATTCCTGCCGTGCGGCGGAGTCGTCCATACTTTTTGGCCAGGAATCCGCAATTGCTTGACGTACAGGATCAATCAGATAATCTATTTTAAAATGTGGCAAGTATTTTTGAATTTCAGTAGCCAGCTGTTCGGGATCAAAGCTCATAGCCGTAATATTAAAAGCGTTCCGATGTTTCAATCTGGATGGATCAGTCTCCATGAGTTTTATCGCACCGTTCAATGCATCGGGCATATACATCATATCTAATTGAGTTTTAGGTTTTAAAAAACAGGTATACTTGTTACTCCGGATTGCTTCATAGAAAATTTCAACCGCATAATCAGTTGTCCCTCCTCCCGGGAGGGTTTCATTTGATATAATACCGGGATAGCGCAAACCTCTCGTATCAACTTTAAACCTTTTATAGTAATAATCACAGATTAATTCTCCAGTTACTTTAGTAACTCCATACATCGTATTGGGTCTTTGAATAGTCTGTTGGGGTGTATTGATGAGAGGCGTCCCCGGTCCAAATACTCCTATGGAGCTTGGGGTAAACAAAATACAATTGTACTCTCTTGATAATTCCAAAACATGATAGAGTCCATTTATATTAACTTTCCAGGCCAATTGAGGTTTTAATTCGGCTACCCCGGATAGTATCGCTGCCAGATGATAGATTGTATCAATTTTGTAATCTTTAATAACTCTTTTAAGTTGATCATAATTGGTGCAGTCAACTGGATAAAAGGGTCCTGAGTTGAGAATTTTATCATTGCCATCATTTTTTATGTCAGTTGCAATCACATTATTATTACCATATCGTTGGCGTAATACCAAGGTAAGTTCAGATCCAATTTGTCCAAAAGCGCCGGTTACTAAGATCCTCATAAAGATTTTCTCCTGATAATTGACATGTAAGATAAAGGAAATGACAAAGATTTATTGATAATCAATAGAAATCCTATAATGCAATTTAATATATAGGCTATTATATAAAATATAAAATGAAGCATACTACATATGAATTAAAATCATCGATACTGAATTTTCTTTATTACTTAACTTGAGAAAATAATCTCAATTTAGTATTTCCATTAATTAACAATGATAAACATAATAAATATCAAATCAAGAGTTCAATGGTTTTGTGAAAAATTAGTTTTTAATTTGAACTTGCAGTGTAATTGTGATTATATCTGCATTAAATTAGATAAAAGAAGTGCTAAATATTTTTTATAAACAATTAATATTTTTAAGATTATAAAAAAAAATTGCATTTGGGTAAAAAATGTTATTATTTTATTAAATAAAAAATATCAATTCCGGGGTCAATATGAAATCAAAAATCTATCATTTTTCAAGGCATCGGACTGATTTATTTATGAGGGATCAAAGTATTTTAAAGCGGTATTTCTTTTGGCCATTCAGCAAGGGGAAAAAGAAAAAAATTATTCTGCGAAGTGGTGCACTGCAGCCCGAAGAGGTAAAGAAACGTGTCCAAGAGATCGGAATAGGTAAACAATTAGAAATAATACGTATAGGTTTTGATGGGACTATTGATGATATTCCTATCATTGTTGAGTTGATTGATATTTCTGATTATAGTTTTACTGGCAGGATAATAAATTTAGAGCGTCAGATGATTGAGAGTGTTACTGATAAAATGATTTATGCAAAAAAAGGCGGGGGAGTTATTGAATTTTACTTTAATGATGGAGATATTAAGGAGATTAATATCTCAAAAGATCGGGAATTGTTTGAACAGGAAAGAGATATTTCATCTTTGAAAGAGATACTATCTGCATTGGACAAGGGTGATCACATACTTGTGGCATATTTTGATCAAAAGCAAAAAGGCACGATCAACACCGAAGGAAGTTTAATGGAGAAGGATGAGAATAATGAAGTGTTCATTTTACAGATAGAAAAAATCAATAAAATTGATCTGGAGAAAAAAATTCAAAAACGTTTTAATATAAAAGAAGATTTGGTTATCGATATCGAAATGGTTTAATATTATCATAGAAATTTCTATTTATTTAAATTTTGAGTCCATTCTTGATCCCACATTATAATATCATTCCAATCTGAGTTTAGTTCATGAAGTTTGAAATTATTGCCCGGGATGGTCAGACTGTTGCAAGGGCTGGTCGCTTTCATACGGCCCACGGTACAGTCGAAACCCCTATTTTTATACCTGTAGGAAGTATTGGGACAGTAAAAACCCTGAGTCCAAAAGATTTACATGAAAATAAGGTCCAGATTATACTTGGTAATACTTATCATCTCTACCTGAAACCTGGGGTGAAAATTTTATTTAAAGCGGGTGGCTTGCATCGTTTTATTAACTGGTCCAAGCCGATTTTGACAGATAGTGGTGGTTTTCAAGTATACAGTCTGATGGATCTGAGAAAGGTGACCGATGAAGGAGTAAGGTTCAAGTCACATTGGGATGGTTCCGAACATTTTTTTACTCCGGAAAAAGTTGTGGATATCCAGCGCCGCATAGGTTCCGATATCATCATGGTTTTAGATTATTGTATTGCCAATCCCAGTAAAAAAAAGGAAACAAAAGAAGCTGCGCAACTTACCCTGGGCTGGGCGGAAAGATCACGAGAGCATTTTTTAAAAACCAATAATTTGTATGGCTATTCGCAATTTCAGTTCGGGATTGTGCAAGGAGGTGTGTATCCCGATCTAAGAAAGGAGAATATTAATGCCCTTATGGATTTGAATTTTGATGGCTATGCCATCGGTGGATTGGCTGTCGGTGAATCCGGGCAGATAAAAAATGAAATTACTGAAATATCCACTCATATTCTACCGGAAGAAAAAGTCCGCTATCTAATGGGGGTGGGAACACCCATTGATATTATTGATGCAATTGAGCGGGGAGTGGATATGTTTGACTGTGTAATACCCACCAGAAATGCCAGGAATGGGACAGTTTTTTCTCGATTCGGTAAGGTGGTTATAAGGAATGCGCAATATAAAGCGGATTTTAAACCTATAGACGAAGCTTGTAAATGTTATACTTGTCGGAATTTTTCGCGGGCATATCTCAGACACCTTTTTAATGTGAACGAAGTATTGGGTCTAAGACTGGCTACCTTACATAATATTCATTTTTATTTAAAATTGGTACGTAATGCGAGAGCCGCTATCATAAAAGACAATTTCATAAAATGGAAAAGTCAATTTCTGGATTTATATAACTCTGATGACAAGTTATAGAAAAACTTATTGTCGATTGATCATATATATATTAAATTGGATAATTTAGAATAAAATTAAATTTAATTTGAAGGAGAAAAAATTGGTTGAAACCTTATATGCAATGGCTGGTAGTGGATCTGGTGGAGAAGGGGGTAGTGCTTTTCTGTCATTCTTACCTCTTATTTTGATTGTTTTAGTCATGTATCTATTAATCTTACGTCCTCAGGCTCGCAAACAAAAAGAACGTCAGAAAATGTTAGATTTGGTGAAAAAAGGAGATGACATTGTGACGGCCGGTGGAATACATGGGAAAGTGGTTGGGACAAAAAGTGATGATAAAGTTCTGGTGATTAAAGTTGATGATAATGTAAAATTAGATGTGGATCGGAGTGCAGTAGCGAGTATCAATCGGTCTGCAGCTGCATCTAAATAAAAAAAGAGTTTATTATGGCTTTACTTCCAATTATAAAAATTGGGCATCCTACTTTAAGAAAAGTAGCTGCATCTGTTGAGATATTTGATGATACGCTTCAAGAATTGGTTGAAAGAATGATTGAAACCATGCGTGTCAATGAAGGAATTGGTCTAGCAGCACCTCAAGTGAATGTAAAAAAACGTTTTTTCGTTATCGATAACCATCTTATCGATGAAAAGATGGAGGCACAGGTTTACATTAATCCGGAAATAATTTCACAGGATGATAACGGACTCTTGGAAGAGGGTTGTCTCAGTATTCCGGGAATTCGGGCAGAGGTGGAAAGAGCTGATATTATACAAGTACGCTATCAAACAATAGATGGGAAACAGGTCACTGAGGAGTTAAGAGGACTACTTGCCCGGGTCTTTCAACATGAATATGATCACCTGAATGGAGTTTTATTTATTGATAGAATCCCTGTTCTCAAAAGAAAGCTCTTGGAGCCGCAAATAAAAGAACTAGAAGGAGCAAATATTATTCAGTGAGCGGCCTAAAGATAGTATTTATGGGATCTCCTGATTTTGCAATACCTTCATTTAAAAAAATATATGAATCCCATCATAAAATAGTCGCGGTTGTTACACAACCAGATAGACCAAAAGGGCGAGGATTAAAGCTCCAGCCCCCTGCGGTAAAACGTACAGCTGAATCACTTTTTATAACCCCCATAATTCAGCCTATTAAACTGAATGATCCTCAGTTTCTGACTCAGCTCAAAAATTTAAAGGCAGATCTTTACGTTGTAGTTGCATTTCGAATTTTACCAGAAGAAATATTTATGATTCCACCAAAAGGTACTATTAATTTACACCCGTCTCTATTACCAAAGTATCGTGGTGCTGCACCTATCCATTGGGCGCTTATAAGTGGCGAAAAAGAAACCGGGGTTACCATTATCAAAATTACCCGTGAAATAGATGCAGGCGGTATTCTTTTGCAACGGAAATTGATGATTCATGATAACGAAACAGCTGGTAGTCTGCATGATCGATTATCAGTCTTTGGCGCACAAGTTCTTTTGGAGGCAATTGATCTTATTGAAAATGAGCAAATTCAAGTGAAGGCACAGGATGATACATTAGCCACGAGTGCTCCTAAACTGAATAAAGAGATCTGCCATATATCTTTTAATCAACCTGCAGAAAAAGTAAAAAATTGGATAAATGGTTTGTCTCCTGTTCCGGCAGCTTTCGCCTATCTCGACCAGAAAGTAATCAGATTTTATAGAGCTATAGTAATCGATAGCAAAAAGTACAATATAGCTCCTGGAACCGTTATTCAGATCGAAAATGGTGAAATTCATATTAGCTGTCAGCCAGGGAAGATTGCCGTGATTGAGATGCAAAAAGAGGGTAAAAAAAGAATGTCTAGTGAAGAATTTTTACGTGGTTCTCCATTAAAAGTTGGTGAGATATTTATCTAAATTAAATTATTTTTTTGCCCAGAGAGTCAATGATTAGACTCAGCGATTCATAAAATGAATGAAATTGATTTAATTGATATTCTTAGTTTAAATATCCAATATTTTTAAAAATACTTTCTGCAGATTGTGAAGATAATTGATATTAAGAAATAACCAGCAATATATTTCCCACATCACAGGATGAATGTTCCTGAGAATGTATCCTGGAAATTCAAATTTCGTTACCTTATAAGAAGCCAAAAGTTACTTGAGAGTGATTTTCAAACAATTCTTGAAAAAAATGATATACCCGACTATATTGATTTCAAAGAAATGAGGTGGTATCATGCTTAGAGTGATAATTGCAGGAGTAGGTCATTACTTACCTGAAAGGGTGGTAACCAACTATGATCTCGAGAAACTAATGGATACTTCAGATGAATGGATCCGTGAACGTACTGGGATTGATGAAAGGCGCTGGGTAAGAGAGGGTGAAACTGTTTCAGGATTAGCTTATCAAGCCACTCAAATGGCATTGGAACGAGCAAGTCTACAACCACATGATATAGATTTTATTATTTTTGCCTGTATGGAAGCAGATTATGAATTTCCAGGAGGAGGATGTTTTTTACAAGAAAAGTTAGAAATACCTGGAGTCCCCGCTCTAGATATAAGGAATCAATGCAGTGGTTTTTTATACGGTTTGGCTATTGCAGATCAGTTTATCCGTATGGGAACATATAAGACGATCCTTTTAATCGGATCAGAGATTCAGAGTACTAGTCTTGATCTAACAACTAGAGGTAGGGATATGGCTGTATTATTCGGGGATGGGGCAGGGGCCGCTATACTGACTGCTTCAGAAGATAATAATCGAGGTATTTTAACCTTTTGTTTACATGCCGATGGGCGATACACCAAAAAGCTCTGGGGGGAATGTCCTTCGGTTATTAATCATCCAAGGATTACTGCGGATATGCTAGAAACAGAGAGGATCTATCCCCAAATGGATGGTCGCTATGTCTTCAAACATGCAGTAACTAAATTTCCGGAAGTCATTCATGAAGCTCTTCAAAAAACCGGTTATACAATGGATGATGTGGCTTTAGTTGTGCCACACCAGGCAAACTTACGAATAACCGAAGCAGTAGCCCAGCGCCTGGGAATAGGTATGGATAAGATGTATAGCAATATTCATAAATATGGAAATACCACAGCTGCCACTATACCAATTTGTCTTAGTGAAGCATGGGGGGAAGGAAGAATTAAGCCGGGTGATCTGGTTGCTTTAGCTTCCTTTGGCAGTGGGTTTACCTGGGCTTCTGCATTGGTAAGATGGTAAATAATTAATACAGGTTTATTAGAGTGAATACAAAACGTAGACCAGAATGGCTTAAAGTACGCATCAGAAATGAAAGAGTATCCAGACAGGTGCGAGATTTAGTCAACTCCTATAATCTTCATACAGTCTGTCAGAGTGCCCGATGTCCTAATATTGCTGAGTGTTGGGCCAATCGTACTGTCACTTTTATGATTCTGGGGAATGTTTGTACTCGCAACTGTCGATTTTGTGCGGTGATTACTGGGACACCGGCACCACTTGATCTAGGTGAGCCAGAGCGGGTAGCCAATGCAGTACAAAAATTGAAACTGAAGCATGCGGTTATTACCTCTGTAACCCGAGATGATCTTGAAGATGGGGGAAGCAAAATATTTGTCAAAACCATTCTTCAAATAAGAGATATTCATCCAAGTTGCTCAGTAGAAATACTCATTCCCGATTTCAATGGAAATAAAAAGGCCTTAGCGAAAGTTATTGATGCACGGCCTGATATTCTTGACCATAATCTGGAAGTTATCCCTCGACTTTATCCAAAAGTACGCAATCAGGCTATTTTTGAAAGGTCCCTAGGTATACTAAAACTCTCGAAAGAGAAAAAACTTGTTACTAAAACTGGTTTTATGATTGGCCTGGGAGAGAGTATAGACGAAATAATGGAATTAATAGATCTTCTTGCTGAAATAAAAATTGATATTCTTACTATTGGTCAATATTTACAACCTTCCCGACATCATGTGCTAGTCGAGAAATTTTATCACCCCAATGAGTTTGCTATGTTAAAGCTTTATGCAGAACAGCGCGGTATTGGGCTTGTGGAAAGCAGTCCCTTGGTGCGTAGTTCTTATCATGCTGCAGAGCAGAAGAGAGATTTGAACAAATTCCTGGTGAACTAACCGTAAAGAAAAATCTGTATCCGAATCTTCAAGTATATATAATTTCACAATACCTCAATCAATAAAATCATTATGCAATTCATTAACTTGTAATCCATAAATTATTTTACCAGATATTCTCATAGGGCATGCTTTCTTCCACTAGGGGAAAGTTTTGAAGATTTTTTGCAATTGCTGCGCTAAGGAAAGAATCTACCCACCAGAATATATTGAACTTACGAACATTCTGACGTAAACGTCTCATTCTCCTTTTTCTCGTTTCATGAGTCATATGATAGGCTTTGTGAATTGCATCGGCCATACCTTCGATATCGTGGGGATTTACCAGAAGGACATTTTTCTGAAATTGGGCAGCGGTTCCAGCAAACTCGCTTAATATTAATATGCCTTCTTCGCCAGAATTTGAAGCACAATACTCTTTCGCTACCAGATTCATTCCATCTTTCAAAGGAGTTAAGAATAAAATTTCAGATGTACGGTAATATGAGATTAACTCCTCACGGTTCAGGCTTCTGAACAAATACTGTAAAGGTACCCATCCCATCTGGGTAAATTCTCCATTTATTTCACCAATCAATCTTTCAATCTCAATTTTGAGTGTTTCATATTTACTAATTTCCCTTCTACTGGGCACCACCACTTGAATAAATGTGACTTTTTTCTGAAGCTCGGGATATCTTCTCAATGCGTTTCTAAATGCTCTAAGCCTCTCTGGAATACCTTTCGTATAGTCGAGTCGATCAATGCCGAAAATAATTTTTCTGTCTGGAAAATTTTCATGGATGTACCAGGCAGCTTCGGCAACCTGTTGTGAATTTGCCAGATGAGAGAATTCTTCGTAATCAATACTTATTGGAAAGACTCCCAATCGAATTTGCTGATCCTGGATATTCAAAGAAACCACTTGTCCCTTGCCTATCACCTTTATTTCCTTAATAAAGGTTCGGAGACATTGAATGAAGTTTCTTCTATCGCGTTGGGTTTGAAATCCAATTAAATTGTAATCCAGAAGAGCGTGTAAAATCTGAATTCGCCAGGGTAACCGGATGAAAACATCCGGTGGGGGAAAGGGAATATGAAGAAAAAATCCCAGCGTATTATGAAATCCCGCTTTTCGTAGTCCATCAGCTACAAGAAAAAGGTGATAGTCGTGTATCCATATAAAATCATCTTGACAGGCAAATTTGGTAATGACATCAACGAATTTCTTGTTTACCTTTTTGTAGTAATGCCAGAATACAGGATTAAAATTACAATGAGCAATGAAATCGTGAAAAAGAGGCCAGATAATCTCATTTGAAAAACCTTTATAGAAATATTCCTTTTCCTTTAATGACAAATCAACAGCTTTTAAATTAAACCCGATATCTTTTTTATGCTCATGCAGAATACCATCCATAGCCCTCTTTTCTCTCAAAATATTACCAGGCCAACCAATCCATAATCCGCCTCGATTTTTTAAAACTGGTGCCATAGCGGTGACTAAACCGCCTGTCCCAGGTTTAATATTCCATTTGTTGTCCTTTCTTTTTTCAAGAATGATCGGTAATCTGTTGGAAACGATAATGAGACGGTTTTTAACCATAGATATGTTATTCACTTTAGATCATTTTTTGGTTATATTTATGTCCACTCGTGTAGAAATTCCAGTAATTCATCTGGTGGAATAAGCCAAATATCCGCCTGTGTTTTTCGAAATTCTTTCCTGACCAGAATGCCTAAACCTTTGCCTTTTATTACTTCAAATGCATTTTCATCTGTATAATCATCGCCCAGATAGGCAACAAATGCATTTTTATCTGTTTCGGTAAAAAGAGTTTCTACGGCGTCCCCTTTGTTTATTCCGGGAACCCGAAGTTCGATACCACCATCGAACTCATTTAGCGACAGTCCTGATCGTTGAGAAAAATAGTGTAATTTAGGTTCTATTCTTTTTTTTATTTGTTTTATCTTTTTCGCTTTTTCACCTCGCCAATGGATGGCTAGTGATCCTGGCTTTTGCTCGAAACGGATATCATTACCAAATGATGATAGCCAATGATCCACGTCTGCAAGTCCTCTTAACGCTCTTTCGTCCATTTTTGAGACAAAGTAATTTCCATCAGTTGTGATCCTTTCTATCCCATGAGTGCCCCATATTTCGGGTTGTTTATCAAACTTTAATAGTCGTTTAAGATCAGCGGTCCATCTACCACTGATGATAACAACACGGTTGTTAGGATTTGCCATTATCTTATCAATAGCCTCTGTCACACCTGGATAAGGTTTCGCTTTTAAAGGTATAACGTGAAAAGGGGCTAATGTTCCATCGTAGTCAAGAAATAGATTTTTTTTAAGTTTATTATTATTTAATTTAAGTTTAATGTCCCGCAAATTCAGACTATTATTTAATATTCTCATCATAAAGCCAATCGGATATTATATCAATTCGATTCTTTCATTTTTATTTTGTAAAAGTGAATAAATAAGGGTTAAATACTCCCTTAAATGCCTGGTTATCAAAAAATTTTCCCTCACAAATTCCTTTGCTTTGTTCCCCATTTCTTCAATTATATTCGAATTGTGTAGTAAATATCGGATCCGTAAAGCAGCACCTTCCGGAGAGTCAACCAGAAATCCTGTATGATGATTTATGACCTGAATTCGGATCCCTCCCACGTTGCCTCCAATTACTGGTTTTTTCTTCCACATTGCCTCACTGACGGTGAGACCGAATCCCTCCTTCAGTGATTTTTGCAATACAAAATTTGCTATCCTCTGAAGAGCATTTATGGTGCGATGGGCATCTCCTGGTAAAAGAAGCACCTTGATATCAGGATCATCTTGTGCTGCATCCTGTACCTCCTGCAATACAGCTTCGCCTTCCGGATCATCCGAAGCACCACCGCCGGCTAATATTAATTGCAATGAGGGAATGAATTTTTTTGATAGCTTATAAGATTTAATAACACCGACTGGATCTTTAAAACGGTCATAGCGGGAGACCTGCAGAATAATCGGTCTATGAGGATCTATCTGAAAGCGAGAATAAACCTCTTCAATTTCATTCTTATTCAGCTGAATATTTTTTTCGTGTAAAGGATCAATACTTGGTGCAATGAGATAAACTGGATGAGGAAGCTGTTGTGCAAATGATGATAAAGAAAAAATACTGGCATCATATTTTTTAACATACTCTCTTAAGTATTTCCAGATAGGACGATAAGGTTTACTTAAATCTATATGACAGCGCCATACCCATTTACCTTTCTTTTCGGTTACATGTTGAATTAATGCGACTGGCTGTGGATCGTGAATAATAACAAGATCCGCATTCTCCAGTTTACTCTTGTAAGTCTCAGCAGTTCTCTCATTAACATTCTCATAAATACGAAGGAATTTTTCGGGAAGATCGGTAGGAGTACCCTGTAAGGCATTATGAAATCCTTTGGTACATTGATAAAATTCCTTTTCTCCATTGATAATTTCCCATGAAGTGTTAAGACCTAGTTCACTCATCAAAGGGACCATTTTATGCAATATTTCTGCAACACCACCTCCTAATTTTGTCGAATTAATATGTACTACATTCATTCCCTGTAGGGGTTGTGCTAATTGTCTGAGGTGCTCGATAACATCAATTCCCGTTACTTTCGCATATTTCTGAAGAGTACTAGGCATCCTGTTCTCCCTTAAAAAAATTTCTAAAAACTATGGCAAGTTCTTCCCGAATTTTTGTTAAAGTGGAAAAATATGGATCAATTTCATTTATTTTCAGTCGGAGTTCATAATATTTCTCTCCAAAACTTATTAACCAATTTTGAAAATCATCAATTGAATTATAAAGCCGCTTTCGCGAATCAATAAAATGGTAGAAAATACTTCCAACTGACATCTGAGGAATTGCTGTAACAAAATCAATCGGTTTTAAAATTGTTTTGTTAGTATTAAATATGATAATCTGTGAACAGATAAACTCAAACTGCATATCTCTCTTCGTCCACAGGGGATAATCAACTTCATCCAAACGCTCCTCGATAATTTCAATTATCTCGGTCCGCAATTGATCCATGTTCTGGAATTCTGTTGGATCAATAACAGCCAATCTTTCTGCTAAGATATTGTCATGAAGACTATTTTCTGCCCAGATAGCAAAATCGTTGTGATATTCCGGATCATCAAATCGAGGTCTGAGTAAAGTTCCCCAAAAATGGTAATATATGCTATCCAAACTGATAATTGACAGAAAATCTTTCAGTTCTCTCAAATTTTGTGCTCTTTTACCAGTAGCTTTAGCAATTAACGCACAATCTTTAATCTCGAAAGGGAGGATATATGTTTGATTATTTTTAATCATAACAGCCTCATTTATCTTACATAAAAAAAGAAAATAGATTAACAATTTATGATATGCAAATCAGTTTTTGATTGGTTTTTATTTGATAAGATGGAAATTGAAAAAACTGAGGAGTGAAATTCAAAATGTACATCAATTAAAATATAATATATAAAGTAATTCATTTCAAGTTCCTAAAAGTGATTGCAAGAGAATTTTGTTTCTATTAAGAATGGTATTTATATTATACACGGAAAAATCTCAATTGATAGCATAAGTTATTTTTATTTTTGAGAAGAAAAATTCCAAAACCGAAAGTAACATATCAAAAGACCGATAATTAAAAATATGGATTTGAAACGATCTATGAGATATTATGCATTCATTTTAATAATCGGAGTTTTCTTCGTTTTATTTACCTCATCTCCTGGACAAAAAATTTACCTGGCTTATTCTGGCAATTTGAACTGTAATCTGCAAGCCTGTAATTGTGGAGGAAATAATCTTGGAGGGATGATACAATTTGCAAATATCGTTGATTCATTTCGGACTGATTATCCTAATCTTCTTTTACTTGATAGTGGTGATTTTTTAAGAACATATCCACTAGAAGATGCAAATAGGCTGATGATTGAATTAATGTATTTAATGAAGTATGATGCAATAGGGCTGGGTGAACAGGAATATGTGGATGGCAAAGATTTTTTATTTGCCGAATTAAAGAGGTTTCCTCTGCCAGTTATTAGTTCAAATATAGTTAATGCATCAGATAGCCAACTGGTTTTTAAATCGTACATTAAAAAGGAGGTTGAGTCACTTAGGATAGTAATATTCAGTCTGATTCAATCCAATTCTTTTGATTTTATTTTGAAACCGGATATACACATAATGGATGATGAAGTTGAAATTCGAGAAATAATAAAGAATGCTTTACCAGTAGCGGATATTTACATTCTGCTCTTTCATGGTAGTCACCGGGAGGGACTTAAAATCGCACGGAACTATCCAGAATTATCAGTGATTATTTGTGGACATACTCAGGAGCAGTATGTGGAAATTATTGGAAATCAAATTATTGTTCAACCAGGAGTCGATGCGGAGTATCTGGGATTTCTTGAAATTGATAAAACGAAAAAAGGATTACAATTTCATCACACCTTCTATCCAGTGAGTCCATATTATGGTAAAAATGAATTTTTTCAGGAGAAGGTAGATAAGTATTTTCGTGAGATAGAGAATGTTACCTATTAATATGCTAAGTTTATATAGTGAATGTTTTCCATGTTTTCATATAGAATGGCCAGTCTGTCAACACAGCGCTGGTGTGTATCCGTACAGGCAGGATTAGTGTAGTGATTTACTAATTTAATGTGTTATACAAAATGGGAAGAGTTAAAAGACAATTTAGAATAAACCAAAGAATGGAAAAGCAAATCCGTAATTGCAGGATCGCATCCCGATTTAATCAATTAAAATCCAAATCACACACGAGTGTAATGGGGTGACAATATATGCGTTAATTGGGAAATGTCAATCATTTATTGTCATAGAACTAAATTTCAGAATTATGCATAACTAATGGGATAACTATTATTTTTACAATACTGGAAAATTTAAAATATGATCAAAGAAGCAATTAATAAGTTTTTAGAGGGTAAGAGTCTTACTCGGCAAGAGTCCTACCAGGTGATGAATGAAATTTTAACAGATCAGGCAACCGAAGCTCAAATATCAGCATTTTTGGTAGCTTTACAAATGAAAGGTAGTACTTTTGATGAATTGGCCGGTTCTATCCAGGCATATCGGGACCGGATTATCCCCTTGTCCATTGCCGATGAGAAAGCTATTGACAACAGCGGGACAGGA
>Ga0209427_10000871_pt1 | contig 33494 bp, 30 predicted proteins | sample DeeMarSWOR136_30_FD_187465 | JGI IMG/M metagenome (GOLD analysis project Ga0209427, IMG submission 187465) | Marine sediment microbial communities from White Oak River estuary, North Carolina - WOR-1-36_30 (SPAdes) (version 2) | ecosystem: Environmental > Aquatic > Marine > Intertidal zone >...
TTATTTTTAATGATTTAGAAGTGAATGGATCTTTAAGATTTTGACCTTGGTGTCCACATAGTGTCCATAAGAGAACTAAAGAGAACCTAAAAGAACCAATAGAAACTAAAACAGAAACAATCTAAGTTTCTGAATTATCTTGGATTAAGTGACTTAATATAACCACATCAAACTGAACCATATAATTCAGAGCACTTTTTTTCTGCTTTAATATAAAGTTTACTATCGAAGAGAAATTAATCTAGTACGGGAAGGGTAGGTTTTATTTCTTTTCAATTCTGCCATATCATTTAGTTGACAAATATGTCAACTATGCGTATTATATATTTCGAGGAATACAATGAGGTTATATTCTCCCAGAGCATCCGTTGAGTTATTCCATCTTGTCATTCTAGACATGTTAGGGAGAAAAGTGGATAAAAAGCTCTACGCTCTGAAAGGGGGCTGCAATCTGAGGTTTTTTTTCAAAAGTATTCGTTATTCAGAGGATATGGACTTAGACGTAAATACAGCGCTGTCAAGAGATAGACTGCAGGTCATCATGAGCCGTTTACTCGAGTCGAAAACCATTGGACAAATTCTTGATGTCAAGGGAATTAAAATTCAGGAGAGATCGACTCCCAAACAAACTGATACTACACAACGATGGAAGTTTGCTCTTATGGTTCCTCGATCAAGTGTTCCACTTCGCACGAAAATAGAATTCTCTCGAAGGGGAATGAAAACAGGCCTTGCCTTTGATTCGGTAGATGCGAATCTGATACGTACGTATGAACTTACACCGATTTTGGCTAGCCACTATCAAAGAGAGGATGCCTGCGTGCAGAAAGTGATCGCTCTAGCGACACGTCGGCAAATCCAAGCAAGAGATGTATTCGATCTTCATCTGTTGCTTACTTCAGGAGTTGACTCTGCTGTTGTATATGACAAAGCCGCGAAGTATATAGATAAGGCGAAGGACAATATTTGGGCAGTGTCTTATGACGTGTTCAAGAGTCAAGTCGTTTCCTATCTGCACCCAGAATATCAAGCTCAATACTCCTCATCTGATCTTTGGGATAGCATAGTTTTGACGATAGCTAATGCCCTTGGAGGAACAGACAAATGACACTTTCAGAAGCTCTAGGAAAAATCAAAGCCATGGCACAGCCAGTATTTCGGACCGCCGATGTCATGGTTGCACTTGATATACAAAAATCCCATGCAAGCAAACTTCTCGACCGTCTGACTCGGCATGGGCATGTAATACGGCTCATGAGAGGGCTTTGGGCTATACCCGAAAGCTTAGAGCCGTTGGCGATCGTCCCACATTTGACTGCTCCATTTCCGAGCTATGTGTCCTTACAAAGTGCGCTATACTACCACGATATGGTCTCTCAGATTCCTGAAGTTATCTACTGCGTTTCACTGGCGCGTACGAGAACTTTCGAGACCCCGGTAGCAACGATTTCGGTTCATCATATTCCGGGCAGCTTCTTTTTCGGGTATAAGGAGAGAGGAGGACATCATGTTAGGATGGCCTTGCCTGAAAAAGCCTTGTTGGACATTCTGTATCTTAGTCAGTCGAAGTCTAGACTGTTTGCAGCCCTTCCTGAAGTCGAATTCCCGCCGAAATTCAGTATCAAAAGGGCATACAGCATGATTCGAAAGATTGCAGACGCACGTCGGAGAACGTTGGTTCTGAGCCGATTCGAACGTCTTTTGGATCAGAAAGCCTAGTCTTTAAAAATTGATTAGAATCTGGTGTCCATATAGTGTCCGTCGTATTCCATCCTTAGCCTCTATTGGCATTCCTTTATTGTCGATTGACACTCCTCCTATTCCTCGATATCCTTTTGCCGACTAGGCACAGGGGAAGAAGAGGCAACAAAGTGTCCTAAATGCAATACGAAGAATCCTGATGATTCCGAGTATTGTAAGGAATGTGCTACATCTCTCAAGCCTTTAAAGGAGGTTTCTGTCACTACAACCCTTCAAACACCCCTACCATCCCTTGGCAAAACTATCGCAGGCGCGTTTGAAATTCTGGATGAATTAGGCAAAGGCGGAATGGGGATTGTCTATAAAGCAAAGGATAATCGTCTTGACCGCCTTGTTGCCTTGAAGTTCCTGCCTCCGGAACTGACAAGAGACAAGGAAGCAAAGAAACGGTTCATTCAAGAAGCAAAGGCAGTTTCTGCTCTTAATCATCCAAACATCACAATTATCCATGAAATTGATGAGGCTGAGGATCGAACCTTCATTGCCATGGAATTTATCGAAGGGCAAACTTTGAAGGGAAAAATCGAGTCTCGACCGCTTGAGATCGACGAGGCTGTCAAAATCGTTAATCAAGTTGCTGAAGGTTTAGATGAAGCATTCGCTAAAGTGTTATCCATCGAGACATCAAACCGGCTAATATCATGTTGACCGATAAAGGTACAGCCAAAATCATGGGTTTTGGAATAGCAAAATTGAAAACTGGTGAGGACTTGACCAAAGCATCCGCTCTGATTGGCACAGTTGCTTATATGTCTCCCGAACAGGCGCGCGGCGATGAGGTCGCCCTCCGCACAGATATCTGGTCGCTAGGAGCTATGTTTTACGAGATGCTGACAGGCGAACGGCCATTTGAGAAAGATCAGGAACATGCTTTATTCTATGAAATTCTGGAAAAGGATCCTCCTCCGGTCACATCATTTCGAAAAGACTTGCCGAGTTATATAGAGAGAATCATTAAGAAAGCTCTATCTAAAAAACTGATTCAGAGATATCAGAATGTGCATGAGCTTATTCAGGACTTGAGGCAATCTCAACCTAATGAGTTTCCAAAGACTGAGAAATCCATAATAATGTTGCCATTTGAGAATCTGAGCCCAGATCCCGAACAAGTCTGTTAGGGCCTTTCAGATGCTCATAGATTAGGAGTTGTACACCGTGATCTTAAGCCTTCCAATATCATGATCGACAAGGAAGGCAACTTGGTTTGAAAGATGAGTGATTCTCTAAGCTAATTCGTCTTATCATTAGACAAAATCCTCTTCTCTGCCTGGGATTATGGTGGATATGTCAGTAATTACGGCTTACTTCTCTGCCCACTTGTGGAGCTCACGTTTTATCTTCTCCTCGATTTTCTTCCCAATTTCTTCCCACTCGTCCCGTTTTATATCCTCTTCGTCAGCCCAGTTTTTGATACCTTTACGGACCTTTTCCTCCACTTTTTCAGCGATCTCAGCCCACTCTTTTTCTCGAGCGCTCTTTTTCCTTCTCCTTTTACACGAAGAACCACCGCTTCCTCCCAATGCTATTGCAGCTCCGAGTAAAAATCCAAAATTGTACCACCCACCATTGTTGCTCACTTCGTACATTTCTACACTCTTGGAAAACAGACTGATGATGAATGTGATAACACAGATGAGACCATGCCATAGCCCAGCCCAGAAGCCAGCCGGCTTCGCATCAAATCTCGTGTTTCCTGGAGCACAGCTGCTGGTTACAATGATGAGAATAAATACGCAGAGAAAGATAATGGAAAATTTCCTGAATTTCATTCACTCCTCCTCATCAAAAAGCTCTTCCTAAAATTCTTTTTTTCCCACGCAACGTTTATACTAAAGAGAATATACGGTATCAAAATAAAAGGAGTATCTTGTTAAGGCAAAGTGAAAACTTCTGGTAGAAGGACACAGATCCTGGCATAGCTGAGGTAGAAGATGCCAGGAAGAGGCTGGCTATATTCTGGGGATGTTGATCTTACTCTTTTTCCTATGATATGTTCATTAACGGATGACAAGGCCGGGAAATAGCATAAATCGCATAATTTGAGGGTGAGCATATGGGATTGTTTGAACAATTGGTAATAAAAGATTCGATAGAAATACAAACAGCACCAGAAAAAATTTGGGAATTTTTCATCAACCTTGAACAGAATTACAAAATCTGGCATCCCGAAGACCATGTTTCATTCAAGTGGACCAAGGGAAAACCGATGGAAGAGGGTTCGACCTTTTATGCAGAACAGTACGTGATGGGAAAGATAAAAAAATATAGCTGAGGCTCATCACAAACATGTGGGAGCAGAGGGAGAGAATCTCAAAAATATTCTGGAAAAAACGAGAAGCTAATTTTTATCACCATTAGATACTGAGGATATTCTGAATAAAATAATTGCCAAGAATTATTACATAGTTGTGCCTAATATTCAGTTTGACACTACCCTGATTCCTTGATATCCTTCTATCATCGAGAAAGGGAACGTTAGGGATAGCAATGGGAATGAAATGTCCTGAGTGTCAATCAGAAAATCCAGAGGATACTCTTTTCTGCGGGAAATGCGGGACTCGATTTCCTTCCCCTGAGGAGGTCGAAGTCACAGAAACCATCGAAATACCCAAGGAAAAGTTGAGCACAGGCTCTGCCTTTGCTGGCAGGTACCAGATTATCGAGGAGCTGGGTAAAGGGGGGATGGGTCGAGTTTATAAGGTTTTGGACCAAGAAGTGAATGTCAAGATCGCCCTGAAGCTCATAAAGCCTGAGATTTCTGCGGATAAAAAAAGCATAGAGCGCTTCAGGAATGAGTTAAAGACGGCTCGGGATATTTCCCACAAGAACATATGCCGGATGTATGACCTCAATAAAGAAGCGGGTTCTTATTATATCACTATGGAATTTGTTCCAGGAGAAGATCTCAAAAGCATGATCAGGATGTCAGGTCGATTAGCAGTCGGCACGACAATTGGCATAGCCAAGCAGATATGCGATGGGCTGACAGAAGCGCATAAATTAGGAGTCGTGCATCGCGATCTCAAACCCAGCAATATCATGATCGATAAAGAGGGAAATGTACGGATCATGGATTTTGGGATTGCTCGATCGCTCAAAGCGAAAGGGATCACGGGTGCAGGAGTGATGATAGGAACGCCCGAATACATGTCCCCTGAGCAGGTTGAGGGGAAGGAAACAGATCAGAGATCGGATATTTATTCCTTAGGTGTGATCCTGTATGAGATGGTTACAGGCCAAGTCCCTTTTGAGGGAGATACGCCTTTTACTATTGGAGTGAAGCATAAGAGCGAGATACCAACAAATCCCAAAGAATTGAATTCTCAGATATCAGATGGCCTGAACAATGTGATTCTTAAATGCCTGGAGAAGGACAGAGAAAAAAGGTGCCAGAGTGCTGACGATTTGCATTCTGAGCTAGTGAGCATAGAGAAAGGCATTCCAGAATCTGGACGAATTCATCCCAAAAAAAAGCCCCTCACCTCAAAAGAGATAACTGTTACTCTTGGAATAAAGAAACTGTTCATCCCTGGTCTTATTGTTATCGCTGCAATCATAATCGGTTTTGCAATCTGGCAGCTCCTGCCGGAGAGGGAAGTGGAAAAACATTCCATCGCAGTCATAAGTTTTGAAAACCAAACAGGCAACAGTTCCTATGACTACCTGCAGAAGGCTATTCCAAATCTCTTGATAACGAACTTGGAGCAGTCGAAATATTTAAGCGTGACAACGTGGGAGCGTTTGCATGACCTTCTCAAACAAAAGGGAAAGGAGGATGTCGGCTTCATTGACAGCGATCTGGGTTTCGGATTGTGCCGTCAAGAACGTATTAAAGCCCTTGTCCTAGGGAGCTTTGTCAAAGCAGGCGATACATTTGTAACGGATGTCAAGGTATTTGACGTTGAGACCAAGAATCTCATCAAGAGCGCAAACAAAAGAGGAAGAGGAGTCCAGAGTATTCTGGAAAATCAGATTGATGAGCTGACTAAGGAGATTTCCCGAGGCGTAGGTCTATCTGAACGAAAAATAGAATCAGAGAAAACCGCAATAACCAATGTGACGACATCTTCGATGGAAGCCTATAATTATTATTTAAAGGGGAGTGATGCTTTCAACAAAAATCATTGGAATGATGCTCAAATATTTTTCGGTAAAGCTGTCGAGCTCGATCCAAAATTCGCCGATGCCTACTTTCAGCTGGGAAGAATATATGAATGGTTGCAGGATACAAGAGCAAGGAATGATGCTTATAAGAAAGCCATGTTTTATTCTGACAGAACAACAATAAAACAAAAAATGCTTATCGAAGCATTTTATGCATCTGATGTTGAAAGAGATCCAGAGAAAGGAATCAGTATACTTAAACAAATCCTCAAAGAGTATCCTCAAGAAACAAGATTTCACTACAGGTTGGGCTGGATTTTTCAACATAAAATGAATTTAACTGAAGAAGCCACAGAAGAATACAATAAATATCTGGAGGTCGAGCCCCATCCTCGTCCATATGTGTATAATCAACTCGGCTATATATACATGGGAAGGGGGAAGTTTGAGAAATCCCTGGAATATTTTAAAAAATATGAGGCCTTATCTCCGGGTGATGCTAATCCTGTGGATTCTCTGGCTGAACTATATTTCACGACAGGAAGGCTCGATGAGTCGATCACAAAGTACAAAGAGGCCATAGAAATTAAGCCTGATTTTTACGAGGCATACTTCAGCATTGGATATATCAATGCCTTAAAAGAAGATTATGTTGAGGCGTTGAAATGGATTGATAAATCTGAGGAAATCGCCCCCACTTCTAGAGTTAAAGCAGAAATTTGTCTCTGGAGAGGATTTTATCACTACTGGCTTGGGAGCTATAACCAATCCCTTGACTACCTGAGGCAGATACCTGATTTAGTAGAAGAAACAGGAAATGAATTGATGAAAGCCTTATCTTTTCGGATAACAGCCTGGTTGCACATGAATACAGGAGAGTTTGATCAAAGCCGTGAGTTACACCAAAAATGCCTCGAGATATGGGAAAAGATCTATCCTGAACAAGTCAAATGGTATGAAGCTTACTATCATTTTTGTTGCGGATTCGTAGACGTGATGGAAGGAAAGATCGATTCAGCAGAGTCTCGACTTACTGAAATGAAATCTCTCCTTTCTGAGGTTACTGAAGATGTAGAGCTGTTGGAATATTATAATGATTCACTCTATGGAGAAATTTTGCTGGTAAAAGACCGAAATGAGGAGATCATCTCCTCTAATAAAAAAACACACTCAATAAAAATTCCTGGGATGCTTACTTGGAGTCTGCTTAAATACAATCAGTTATTCCTCAGGGATGTAGCAGCGCGTGCCTATCAACAAAAGGGGGACTTAGACAAGGCCATTTCTGAATACGAAAGGTTGATTTCCTTTGATCTTGAAAGCAAAGAGAGACGTTTGATCCATCCCAAGTATCATTATCGTTTAGCCAAATTGTACGAACAGAAAGGGTGGGAAGGCAAAGCCATCGAACATTACGAGAAATTCCTCGACCTGTGGAAGGATACTGACCCAGGCCTCCCTGAATTAGATGACGCGAGGAAGAGACTGGCTGGGCTGAAGGGCGAGTAATCCAGCGCTTTTTCCTTTATCTCTAGTCCTTCCAAGGGCTGATTGGCAGACAAAACCAAAGGCTTTAAACTAAGGCTTATGATGGCGTATAGGAACATATCCTTCAAATATATCGGAGTCCTCTCGATTTTATTTATGTTGAAGTATTTTTTGCTAAATCAAATAAGAAGTGTTAAATAAATTGTATGCCAAAAGGCATATACTATGAAGGATGAAGCGATATGAAAATCTTTAGAAACCTAATAGCTATCCCTATTGTCCTCCTCCTGCTCCTCTTGGGAGACATATTCAGCTCTAGTATTCATCGAACAGGAGCCCGGAGGGTCGTTTTCGAAGAGATCGGTCAGTTCACAGACGGAGGTATGGCTGTAACAGTCCTGGTGGCAGAGAATCTTGCCTATGTCTGCGAATTCGATAAAGGTCTGGAGATACTCGATATCAGCGATCCTTCGAAGTCGGCTTATCTCGGACAGTATGACGACCGCGATGGTGATCCCCACCAGTTCCTGGCAGTCGGAAAAATCGGATACCTGACAGGATGGCATGGAGGAGTAGACATCATTGACATCTCTAATCCGCTCAAACCCACGCGATTGAGCCAGTACAAGGACGGCGGTTTTGCTTTTTCTATCGATATCGTCGGTCATCATGCATTCATCACTGAATACACCTCAGGCCTAAAGATACTAGACATATCCGACTCCGCAAAACCTGTCCTGATCGGTGACCACAACAATGGTGGAGAAACAAACGCTCTCCATGTGGTGGACGATAAAGCTTACGTATGCGATAAATTACAGGGATTGGAAATACTGGATGTGGCAGATCCTGCCCACCCCCGCCTGCTGGGCACGTTCGAGGGTGGAGGAAGTGTAGTGGGTGTGCGTCTTATCGATGATTATGCTCTCGTCATCAACTGGGAGCTGGGGATCGAAGCGATAGATGTCCGCAATCCCTCTGAACCGGTTAGGATAGGTTCCTTTTATGATGGGGGGCGGCCGAATGGCTTTCAGGTGGTCGGCAATCTGATTTACCTAGCCGATGGATCCGATGGCCTGGAAATCATCAGGTTTCGCAAAGAAGACGCCGGTTTTTCTAGGTAAAATTCACCCCAACATAAACAAAAAATCACCCTAACATTCACCTGCAAAGACGATTGATTGATTCTAACTGCTCTGGCAACATTCTTATTGAAACTATCATAGACAAAAAAGGAAGGAGGTGGTATTCCATTTGGATGGGACTATTTAAATCGTTAGTGAAGGCGAGACAAATTTCAAGATTACTTTTTGAAAATAAAACAAATACGAGTCATGTAAATCTTTACAATTGTTATGAATACGAGAAATAACTTTTAATTAAGGAAAAAGTTCCAATGGTATCTCTGCGTTATTTCGACGACGCAATCGAAAAAACCAAAAAAAAATATCTCAGGCTCAATATTGCCAATAAAATGATTCTCGGATTCCTGCCGCTCTTTATTCTGACAGTTCTGATGGCTACTTATGCCTTGGCAAGCCTCAGCAGAGTAAACGGGATCAACAAAAGTATTGTTGAGGAGGACCTTCCGCTCATGCTGGCTGCAGATAAAATGATTAGCAGCATATATTCACAGGAGCTTCATGGAAATCGCTATATGATCCTCAAGAGTGTAGAAAATAAGGAGCTCTATGAGGATGAGGGGCAGGAGTTCAAGAATCAGATTAGGATCATCAATAGTCTTCCCGGAAAGGATCAAAGTGTCATCAATCACCTTTCTTCTCTTCATCAAGAGTATGATTCCATCTTCAGGGATTGGTTTGGATCCATAGATATGCCTGCCTCTGACCAGAGCGATTCAACAAAACTGATTGGAAAAAAACAGAATGAATTGATTGGTTTTATTCGAGAAATTTCGGCCCGAACCTCATCCGAACTGCAAGAAAAAACGCGGGCGGCTTCACTCATCGGTTCGACTTCATCAAGAATTTTTTTGGTGTTCTGTATCTTCAGCATTTTGATCGGCTCTGGCGCTGCATTCGCAATCACTAAAAATATTTCAGGTGCTATCATTCGTCTTAAAAATGCCACCCAAGAAATATCAAAGGGGAAATTCGATTATTCTCCTGAATTACATAATCAGGACGAATTGGGAGAGCTCTCGCGTGCTTTCTCTGATATGGCCAAACGGTTGAAACGTCTGGAAGAGATGTATCTTGACACCAGTCCCCTTACACATCTGCCCGGCGGCATAGCAATAGAGAATATACTTAAAAAACGAATCGATTCAGGCGTGCTGTTTGCCTTTTGCCTCATTGACCTGGATAACTTCAAAGCATACAACGACCATTATGGATATGCCAGAGGAAATCAGGTCATAAAAAATACGGCACAAATCATTGAAAAGGCGGTCAAAAGGCATGGGACAGATAGAACATTTTATGGCCATATTGGAGGCGACGATTTTGTAGTTATCACATCGATCGACCGCTATGTGAAAATATGCAGATTTATCGTCAATGAATTCGACAAAACGGTTAGTAAACTCTATGATGCCGAGGATTTGAAGCAGGGTGCAATAATACGGATATCCCGCAAAGGAGTGAAGAAAAAATTCCCCGTCATGACAATTTCCATTGGAGTAGTTACCAACAAGAAGATGAAATTGAAGCATGCTGTCCAGGTCGGAGAAATTGCTGCCGAGGTTAAAAATTATGCCAAATCCAAGCCGGGCAGCCTGTATTTTGTCGATCGCAGGAAGAGGAGTTCTTAGAGCTTCTTCCTGCAAAAGTTGGGGATGAATTGGAATGTTATGCGAAAAGATGTTATGCTTTGGATAAGAAAATGAAGCGAAGGGTAGTCAACAAGGTCATATTTATTCTTATAATGGCTGTGTTGCTGTCCTCCGGATGCTGCTCTCTGTTTAGAGCCCTCGGACTCGCCCCGCCGGTTTTTAGAGAAGATTTTTCCCTGCTTGCTCCTGAAGATTTTCCCGAGAAGATCAAGCAACTCGAGGAAATCGCTCAAAGTCATAAAAGTGAACATGTGCGCACTCGGGCAGTCTTTTATATTGCACTCGCCCATATGCATTACAATAATCCATCGCCGGATTACTCCAAAGCCCTCAAATATTTGGATGAGTACATCGCTCTCGATTCTGACAACAAAGACATAGATGAGATTGTGGCTTGGAAGTCTACTTTGCTGACCTTGGACAGCTCCCTTCGGGAGTACGATAAGCTGGAAAGAGATTATGCTCAGCTAAAGCAGGAATACGAAAGTGCAAATAAAAGTGCGAATAAAGATAGGGAATTATTGAATAAGCAGATAAACGATCTCGGCCAAATGATCGAAAAACAGAAAAAAGAGATAAGCGGCCTGCAAGAAATCTTAAGAAAGCTAGACGCCGTTCACCGAGAGATAGAGAAGAAAAAGAGGATCAAGTAGTATTATCCAACTCCCCTCGAACGCTTTCAACAAACGATACTGAGAGGCATATTCCATACATAAAGCAGTCCTCTTTAAGCGAGATTTTTTCCGGTCACCGCATCCACACAGATCTTATAGAGAATTCTGTCTACTTTTACGAGTTCAGGCTGTTGACACCTTCCTGATTCCTTGATACTCTCCGTTCTGACTGAGATAAGGAGAAAATCATGAGCACAATCGCCATAATCGGTTCTGGGATGGGCGGCTTGGTCGCCGGCAATCTTCTGGCTAAGAAAGGCCACAAAATCATAATCTTCGAATCCCACATCACACCCGGCGGATACACCTCGGGATTCTGGAGAAAAGGCTTTTACTTTGAGAGCGGCACTCTTTCTTTCGAATCCTCAGAAGCTGTATTCCAGGTGATGAAAGATATCGGTGTGTACGATAAAATATCCTTCACGCGGCAGTACGGCCGTTGGATTTTTAACGACCTGGATTACGAAACCCATTCCTCAGACGATCTTAAAAAGGCCCTCTTCGAGGCCTTCCCTTCGGAGAAAGAAAATCTCAACAGATACTTTGCTGAGGTTGAGGATATGACCCAGGCCCTTCTTTCCATGCGCAAATCCCAAAATGTGGTTCAAGCCATCGCCTTCCCTCTGAAACTGGCAAAAGTCATCAGATTATTCAGAAAGTATCAAAACATGACCGTTCCGGAATTCACGGCGAAGTACTTCGATAAGGATTCCCCTCTCTACCGTTTACTCAAAAGTATGGCCTACCCTGATATGAGCACTACGATCCTGGGCATGGCCATGTGGGCGTTCTTCGATGACTACTGGACCGTCAAAACCGGCATGAAATCCTGGGCAGACGCTCTTGCCGATAATTTTAAAAGCCTGGGCGGGGAGCTTCGGTTGAACTCCAATGTCGACAAAATACTCACCAGATCCGGCGCGGCTGTCGGAGTCAGAAGCCAGGGAGAAGATTTCCAGGCCGATTATGTGATCTCTGCCTCTGATTATAAAAAGACATTCCTCGAACTCCTGGACGATAAAACCCTCATTTCCCAGGAATTGAGGAATAAGATCGAAAAGGCGGCTGTTTCGGAGGGCTTTTTCACGGTCTATCTCGGATTGAACCTCCCTCAGGAAAAGATGAGGCAATATCTCAGGATACCCCATGTCTATTGTACCGAAGTTGCTCCAGATATGGATATCTATAATTCCGATGACGCTGACTATTTCAAGAAGACCTGGATGATGCTGTACTCACCCTCTCTCATGAATGCAGAGCTTGCACCGGAGGGCAAATCCTCTCTGATGATCCAAGCCATGACAACCTACCAATGGATGAACAACTGGGGAGGAGGCGACCGGGAGACCTACAGAAATTTGAAAGAAAGAGTCAAAAATGCTTTGATTGAAAAAGCGGCTGCTATTATCCCTAATATAAGAGAATTCATCGAGTTCGAGGATGCGGCGACCCCGCTGACCTACGAGCGTTATACACACAACACCGACGGGGCAACGTCTGCGTGGAGTTGGAACCCGAATAAAAAATTCTTTGATAAGGGAATGGCGGCCAACATCAAAACTCCGGTCAAGAATCTGTACATCGGATCGTGTTGGGCTGTCCAGATCGGAGGAATCCCGGGCGCAATCAATGCCGCTCAGGAATGTGTCAAAGCCATTTTCAAAGCCATTTGACACCTCCGGTGTTCCTTGATATTCTTTTTCCAGTAACAATGATCAGCAATGTCTATCAAATGTCCCAACTGCCAAGCGGAAAATCCTGATACCCAGAAGCAAGCCCTTGGCTGATCACGGCTAGCAGTACTTCATCAGTGAGGAACAAGAGAGAACCTTCAGAACTGCTTGAGGATTTTTCCTTAGAGTCTGTTCCTATGTCCAGACGGAAGTCATGGATTAACCTGGCAGTCATCTGGATAGGCATCGCTGTGGTCATGTCCGCCATTTTCCGGGGAATGATGGTGGGCTTGGGTCTGGGCAAAATTTCGAGTGTTGTACTTTCCTACGTCTTGGGAGAGACAATCCTAATCGTCATGATGGGTTTGGCCGGGTATATCGGGGCCAAAACAGGATTTTCTACGCCCTTAATCGCCAATTTCTCTTTCGGAAGGATAGGAGCAATCCTGATTTCATTCTTTATCGCCTTTTCGCTGATCGGCTGGTTCGGGGTTCAGGCGGCTTTTTTTGCCCGCACGGTTCAGTTCTACTTCGGCATGCATCTTTCTCTCCCGCTTCTCTCCTTCGGTTGTGGTATCTTGATGATGATTCCAGCCATTTTCGGCATCCGAGGTCTCAGCGTTCTCAGTTGGGCTGCCTCTCCATTCATGATCCTTATTTTTCTCTGGGGAATCGTTAAGATGGGCTTCGATTTTCTTCCTTCACAAACGCTCATTTCTCTCGCTACGAATCACGAACCAGATCCGTATCCCTTAACGATAGGGGCAGCAGCCTCGATTGTTGCTGGAGGATTCATTGTCGGTGCAACGACCAGTGCGGATATTTTCCGCTATGCCCGGCCCCGCCTCAGAGAAATCTTCTCGGCGGCTGCTCTTGCCATGGTCGTTAGTGCCCTTCTCCACGTGGTCGGCTCGAGCCTGGCCATGAATACAGGGCTCTACCACGAGAGGCTTCCAGAGCTTATTATCAGCGACCAATATCTGGGATTGGGATTCATCGGGTTTCTGGTCCTGCTTCTGGCCCAATGGACCACAAATGACAGCAATATATACTCATCTGTACTGGCTTTAAACAATATTTTCCGGGCAAAAAGATGGAAGGTTACGATCCTTGCCGGTGTCATTGCCTCCTTGTTTGCAGCGATGGGCATTCTGGAAAGGCTCGAGCTCTTCCTCATTGTTCTCACTGTGAGCATCGGACCCATCGGAGGCATTTTTATCACAGATTATTATCTCTTAAAACGATTGAAGAGACAGAATTTCAGGCAAAAGGACTTCTCTAAGTGGAACGGAAAAGCTTTGAGTGTCTATGTCGTTTCTTTTGTTATTGGATGGATGACCTCTGGACATCCTTTTACGATTCATATCTTTCCGTTCTCTGTTTTTGCCTTCAACGGAATCCTGGCTTCCATCATTCTTTATTATCTGGTCATGAAAATATTTCCCGAAAAGGAGTAAAAAAATGGCCTTAAAACAAGTGTTAGAGGTTTTTGATCTTTTGGAAACTCCTGAGATCGATGAAACAGAAATCAGAGTTTTTTTTGTCGGTAAAGGTCTTGATGAGTCCGATATAAATTTCCGGAAGATTGAAGGAGAGAAAGGGGAGACATACTTCGTGAAGATCCATATTAAAGGCAAACAAGGCCAGTCTGAAGGAGGGGAGTCGCCAACTCTTGGTGTCATCGGCCGCTTGGGAGGAATCGGGGCCAGGCCCCATAAGATCGGGCTTGTTTCCGATGCAGATGGTGCGATAACGGCCTTAGCCAGTGCGGCCAAGATTGCGGAGATGCGAAAAAAGGGTGACCGATTCAAAGGAGATGTGATCGTGTCCACGCATCTATGTCCCCACTCTCCTATCATTCCGCACGATCCAGTTCCATTTATGGATGCTCCTATTTCTATCGATACCATGAACAAATACGAAGTAGACGGCCGCATGGAGGCTATTATTTCCATCGACACCACCAAGGGGAATCGCGTCATCAACCAGAAAGGATTTGCCATCTCTCCTTCAGTCAAAGACGGGTATATTCTGAGAGTCAGTGAGGATTTATTGGATATCATGCAGATTGTGACAGGAAAACTGCCAGTGGTTTTCCCTGTGACAACTCAAGATATCACCCCGTATGGGAACGATCTCTATCATCTGAACAGTATCCTCCAGCCAGCGACTGCCACGCACGCCCCGGTTGTTGGAGTGGCCATCACCACTGAAGTGCCGGTCCCCGGATGCGCCACTGGAGCGAATCATTGTGTGGACATAGAGACAGCGGTGAGATTCGTGGTGGAGGTGGCCAAAGCTTTCAGTGAAGGAGAATGTTCTTTCTACGATAGTCAGGAATTTCAGAAAATGACGGCTCATTACGGTTCTTTAGAGCATCTGAAAACTCTGGGAAAGGGGTAGGTTTCTTGGCGAAAGGCACTTGCATTTGAGTAAAACAAGAATCGGACTTCTCACTATCGGTCAATCTCCTAGAGATGACATCACTTCTGATGTAAGGCTTCTGTTATCTTCAGACATAGAAATCGTGGAATATGGAATACTGGATGATCTCAATCCTGAAGAGATAGCGTTTCTGATGCCTCGAGCTCAAGAAACTCCCCTAGTCTCTCGCCTAAGGGATGGAAGACAGGTTCTCTTGAACGAGAAGAGAATCCGTGAGCTTTTGCCAGAGGCAATCGAGTTCATGAATACGAAAATGAATGTCAATTCTGTTGGAGTCCTCTGCACCCATGATTTTCCGAAGAAAAAATATTCGTGTCCGGTCATTTTCCCTTCAGATTACATGAAATTCATCATCGATGAAATATTGGGTGTAAAGAAACTTGGCGTCGTTGTTCCTCTTGACAGCCAGATAGAAGCAGCCAAACGAAAATGGGGAAGAAAGAGGTTACTTGTTGTCTCCAAATCCCCATACGTTCAGGGAAAAACATGGAATGGCATTGCAGATGTCCTGTTTGAAGAAAGAGTTGACACAGCCATTCTTGATTGTATCGGATATAAAATACAAGACAGATAAAAAATCTATAACCTTTTGAATATTCCGATCCTATTGCCCAGGGCCATTCTCAGCGTTGCAATCAATCAGATTTTTTGAAATTTTCTGAAAAAATCATCCCCCAAACCACCCCCAAAGGGGATTGCGTTCGTAAAACACATTAAAATACTATTTGGTCGATGTCAGAACTTATAAGAGATGTGGGTATGGAAGAAAAGCGCAGAGATAAGCGCATAAAAAATGAGAATAAGCTTATATTTGAAATCATCTCCTGCGATCACAGTCTGAAGAACAAGAAAATCTTTTACACTCTGACTAAAGATATATCTCTGGGGGGCGTCAACATCCGGACAGATACCTTTTTACCGGTTGATACATTGTTAAAAATTGATCTCCCAATACCGAAAATGCACAAGATAATTAGTGTGAGAGGCAAAGTTCGATGGATTAAAAGCCTTTATGAAGATGAGGTTTTTGAAGTCGGGTTAGAGTTTGTGGATACGCCTCATGACGTGATAACTTCCCTCATAGGCCATCTCTACGGCATATAAAAATATCGACAAAAGGGGACCCAACTTGAGACTGTCTGTATAAAGTGTTACACTTGAATCCCAAATTTCTTTACGGAGGGTTATCTATGAGATTAAAAGCGTTTATCGTTTGTGTTCTAGCTGTCTTTTCCATCAATTCAGTGTCTGCAGAGATCCATTATTTCAAACCGACCAAGGGTTACGACACATATACAGTGAGGGAACCTGTCCTGCGTATAAAACCTGGAGACATCCTTGAAACAAACACCTTATACTCTGATTTTTTTACAGAAAAAGATGGCCCCTGGCCTGGAGAGGTCGGGCCTATATACATAGATGGGGCGACTCCTGAGGACACTCTTGTTATCAAGATCATAAAGATCCGTCCCAACATCAGCACTGGGAGATCCGGAACTTCTGATGTCTACGGCTCCTTGACCGCTACCCAAACCACACCTATGCTGCACGATCCCGTCCCGCCGAGAATGTTCATCTGGAAGATCGATGCTCAGAAGATGTCCGCCACCCTGGATCTTCTGAACAGCCGGATGAAACAGGTTCAGGTTGAACTGATTCCTATGCTGGGCCGGCTGGCTACAGCTCCTCCTGGAGAACAAGCCATACCCGGAGGAGTGCCTTATAACTTCGGAGGCAACATGGACACTTCGGATGCCCGGGAGGGTGCAATCGTCTATCTTCCAATCTTCCATGATGGGGCGTACTTTTATTTTGGCGATGTTCATGCGCTCCAAGGTGACGGCGAGATTACGGGAAGCGGGATCGAGACCTCGGCTGATATCACCCTGGAGATCGACCTGATCAGGAATAAAAAGATCGAGTGGCCGCGCTTGGAAAATGATGAGTTCATCATGGTTGCAGGTTCAGTAAGACCGCTCATGGATGCCTTCCGGATCGCACATGTCGAAATGGTCAAGTGGCTCGAGTCAGATTACGGCTTTGATCGCTGGGAGGCCCTTCAGTTGCTGTCGCAGGTGGGTTCGGCCCGTGTAGCCAATGTGGTGGACCCGAATTATACAATTGTAGCCAAGTTCCCCAAAAGACACCTCCCAGACAAGTAGACTTAAAAAAATGAAAAGATGTGTTATGGCACGATTTCCGAAAGATGGAACGAACAAGGAGCTTGGCTTCATGAGCTGCATCCGTCGGACTTTTATAGGCCCGATTGCCGTACTCTGTCTCATACTGCTGACGGTCTCCTGTCAGAGAGCAAAGGAACAAGATGCCTGGCTCGGTGATTTACATGATGAGGCAAGAGCATTGTTCTACCAGACGTTAAGAGATGAAATTTCTGTTCATCCAGAGAGGTCACGGCTCACCAGTGGAGAAATCGCCAAGATCATGGAAGCTGAGACCAGATACGAGAGATTGTTCGATATCCTGAAAAACATCTTCTACCAGAAGGATGAACCAGAATACAGTCGATTACTCCAATTAGACAACAGAGAATCCAGATCTTTATTTGAACAGATGTACTCGGAACTTTCCCGTTTCTCTGCCCATCAATTTGTGGAAAGCTTCTTTGCCACAGATTCTTCGACAGAGTTGATTCGGAAGAATATTCCAGCATATAAAGACTTGGATGCAGTCGATCTGGTGATAAGGTCCGTAGGTTATCACGCAAGGCTCGACCTTCCCGAAACAGATGCGGCTTCCAAGCCCCTGAGCCCTGAATTCGACAAACAGGGAGCACTGGGTGCAGCCAAATTCCATGAAGCCCACACAATCACCAAAGGAAAAGGTGTAAAAATTGCAGTGCTCGATACAGGAATCGACCAGAGCCATCCCATCTTCAGGAACGCCCGATGGGGGGAGCATTTTTCTCTGGTTGGAAGACTCGGAAAACCATGGGAATCTGATGCACCTCTTGTGGACTGGGGATTTCACGGAACCCTCGTTACTTCTATCGTTGCTCGGTATGCCCCTGAGGCTCAGATCACCGTGTATAAATTCGGGGATGGAGACACCCAAAATGATCCACCCTTTCAACTTCTCTCCCAATGTACTGTTGCGGCCGCCATATACAGAGCTGTCCACGATGGCAACGATATCATCAGCCTGAGTGCGTCCGGATCTGGCATCGATCCGGATTATCTGAGAGAGGCCTGTCAATATGCAGACGACAACAACAAGATCATCATCAGCGGAGCGCTTTATAGCCGCTGGTTCAACCAAGGGAATACACGTAACTTTCCCTCCCAGTATGATACGGTTGTGTCTGTCACTGCAGCAGAAAGGCGCGAGGACGGCACCTACGGATACTGGGATGTGTGTGCGGCTCAAGAAACAAACGATATCGCTGCCCCGAATGATATCTTCGGTGCATTCCCGACTTATACCGGGAGAGAAGATAGCTATATCCCTAGTATATCCGCGGCCATTCCTGTTGTGTCTGCCCTTTTTGCGCTGGCGATTTCTGAGTGTCCCTGTCTAGGCAGAGAAGGTCCTGGTGAATATGCAGAGACCATCAAGAATCTTGTATTTGAGAATGCGAATCCTCAGATGGTCGGTTTCGAAGGATTCTCGCCCGAATGCGGGCATGGTCTGATCGATGCCGAAAAAACAGTGAAAAGCGCAGTTCTTCTGAATAAAAACAGACAATCGCCTCAGGAAAAAAATCACCCCTAAAATCATCTCCTGGGGTGATGGTTTCTTTATATTTATTCTTTACAATTTTTAGCAAAATCTCAATTAATCTAAAGCAGAAGTATATGCAGACCGATAGACGGAAGAGTACCGACCGTAGAAAAACTCCTACCAAACCCTTCAGCCGCTACATAATAAAGGGACGGCGGGGGAAAGCGCGCCGTGTGGAAGAGGACAAGAATTATTATGTCGACCGCTATGAGCTGCATCACTTTTTCCTCATACTGCTTATCATGATACTGTGTGTTTTGGATGCTTATTTCACGTTGAAGATATTACATTTTGGCGGGACTGAGCTTAATCCGCTGATGATCGACTTCATCGATAGAGCCCCTTTTGCCTGTCTTCTGTTCAAGTATCTGATTACAGCTGCTTGTCTGGTCATAATTCTCATACACAAAAATTTTATAGTCTTTAGCAAAGTAAGAGCCTCTTTTTTCATCTATATCATATTTTTTCTTTACCTCACACTGGTCCTGTACGAGGCTATTTTCTTCTTCTCTCATTCTCCTTGATATATCCCGTACTTCAAAATCCCTTATTACCTGAATCATCCAGGTCTGCCACAATATTTGTTAAAAATTACAAAAATTGTCAATTTTTTCTGCTTCAGATCAAGAATAGAAATTGTTAATTTCTTCATTATCAGAGACTTAAGTTCTGGCACGATATTTGCGATCAAAAAAAGCGATGTACGAATTAAAAGGAAGCGGGAGAATGAAGATCAAACAAAATCTCAAAAAGTATTTTAGAATCATCGGTCTTTCAGGAGTTTTCTGCTCGTGGACGACCATGGCTTTTGTGTGGATGGGATCGGCTACAGCCTCTTATGTCGGCTACAGCCTGACAGCGGGCCTTTTCGGATTAGCTATTATTTTGGGAAAGAACTGAGCGCGAGTTTCGAAGATGCAGATTTCATTTATTTATTTCAGCGTAGAAGCGGGAGACATGGGGATCGCCGAATGGGTGTCCTTATGGGACGACCATGAGCTGGTATCGGTCTACTCTGCGGCGGACATCCCTTACTCCCGGTTCTCTCATATAGAAAAGGCCAATTTTGGAATCGTTTATCCTAATCCGAGGAGTATGTATCCTCATTAGTCCTCCAATTTAACTTCACGCCTCCAATCCAATCCTCGACCCCCCTTGACCAGGGGGGTTTGTCTTTTACGAGATATTCCCGTATCTAGCCTTGTCGTGACGATAACTGTATGATGAGATCTTCAGGAGAGGTGACGGGAATTTTGCAGGTGAAGTTTTCACAGACATAGGCGGCGGCTTTTCCATTGACGAGTTTCCGGCCGGCTAAAAGGGGGATTTTTTCGGAGAATCGAGAAGCCTCCTCACTCTCGGGATCGATGAATGCGATAATCCGGTTAGGAACGAAACAACTGTGAACGGCTCGCAGGAGTCTTTTTGTGTCTTCCGAACCTCTCTTTCCGGCAATGGCAATTTCTTTGGGGGGATAGAGCGAAAAATTCGCGTTATTCAGAAGGGTCAAATATCCCTGGGGAGCTTTTTCCATGTAGGGAAGATTAGCCTTGAGAATCAGCTGTGCTTTTTTTAGATACTCTTCTTTGCCAAGAAGCACACTCAGCCTGAAAAGAGCTTCGGCCGCCACACCGACTGGAGAGGGAATGGCACTGTCATTCGTCGATTTTGTACGCACGATCAGGTTTTTATGTAAGCTGCTTGTGTTGAAAAAGCCGGCACCCCTTTCATCCCAGAATTGAGTGACCATCTCCTCTGCAACCTCTCCGGCCTTAAACAGCCACTTATCGTTAAATGCGGCTTCATAGAGGTCGATCAGAGCCCGGGAAGTGTACGCGTAGTCCTCTAAGTAAGCATGGAGTCTGCTTTGTTCTTTTCTGAACGTTCGAAGAAGCTTTCCATCCGCTGTTCGCATCCTTCCGGTCAAGAATGATGCAGCCTTATCTGCTGCGTTCAAGTACCGCTCGTCTTCATAGGCCTGATACCCACGGGCATAAGCTGAGATCATCAGGGCGTTCCAAGAAGTGATGATTTTGTCATCCAGGCCGGGACGAATCCTCTTTTCCCGAGCCTTAAGAAGCCTTTTCCGCATGGAAGATAAATCCAGCTCTAAATCAGCTTCATCCCTGTCGAACTCCCTGGCCACAGCTTCGAGGCTTTTCCGGATGTGCAAAATGTTCAGGCCTTGATGATAAGGCTCGTGCGAGGAAAAATTTCCATTTCTTTTCACGTTGTAATAACGGGAGAAAATCTTGGCATCCTCTTTGCCCAGTATGTGATCGATCTCTTCTCTTCTCCAGAGGTAAAAAATGCCTTCTTTCCCTTCGCTGTCAGCATCTTCAGTCGAGTAGATAGCTCCTGTGTCATCGGTCATATATTTCATCTCGTAATCGAATGTCTCTTGGGCGATTCGAGCATACTTTCTGTTCCCTGTTACCTGATAGGCTTCGGTGTACACCAGGGCCAGTTGGGCGTTGTCATAGAGCATCTTCTCGAAATGTGGGACAAGCCAGATAGGATCGACCGAATACCGGTGAAAGCCTCCGGCCAGATGATCATACATTCCGCCTTCGCACATTTTGTCCAGGGTGAGAGCAGCCATCTCGAGCGAGTGGCTTTTGCCCGTATAGTGATAGTCGCGAAGAAGGAAAGAGATGGCGTTGGAGGGAGGGAATTTCGGTGCTCGACTGAATCCTCCCCATTCCCTATCGAAGGTTTCCTTCAATTGGCGAGTCGCGTTAACGAGCAATCCTTTGCCGATTGTTGCCTCCTCATCAATGGGCAAGGCTTTAGATGTTTGTTGTTCTATGTTTTGGCTCAAGAGTTCGGCATCCTGAAGAAGTTCGTGTCTGCTCTGTTCATCATGCCAAAACTCGCTGATCCGGGTTAAGAGGTTTTTAAAACCTATACGGCCCCATCTATCTTCGGGCGGAAAATATGTGCCGCCGTAGAAAGGCTTTAAATCAGGAGTTAGGAATACGGTCATAGGCCAGCCTCCGCTCCTTGATATCGCCACAACAGCGGCCATATAGATCTCATCCAAGTCGGGGCGTTCTTCGCGGTCGACTTTGATGGAGATAAAGTGCTTATTGAGAATCTCCGCGATTTCCGCGTTTTCGAAGGATTCTTTTTCCATCACGTGGCACCAGTGGCAGGCCGAGTATCCAATGGACAGAAATATGGGTTTGTTTTCCTTTTTTGCCAGAGAAAGAGACTCATCTCCCCAGGGATGCCAATTCACAGGATTGTGGGCATGCTGGAGGAGATAGGGGCTGGTTTCATTTATAAGGTGATTGGTGTGGGAGTGATTTTTTTTCACTTGTTTATTCCTATTATTCCTAGATATTAAATAAATTGTATATTTTGAGCGTTACTCTGTCAACTCGCAAAAGAGAGATGTTAATATCTGTAGGAGTGTGATAGATTTCTTACAGTATGTCCTCCAAAGAGGACAGAAAAGAAAAAGGCCACGTCCAATCACCCCTATCAGGAATTGGCATGTTATTTGCTCAAGGAAAAAGATGTGAGAATATTTACGATGACCAGAATGGATTATTTACAAATAATCCATTCTTTCCTGAATCTTTCACCCATGATCCACAAATCTGAAACGATTAAACAATGGAGGGGGCTTCAATGAAAAAAGTTTTATTGGCAATTTTAGTTTTGGCAACCGTTTCGTGTCTCAACCAGACTGTAAAAACGGAAACGGCCTTTCTGGAAAATCGATCCTTTGATGAGGTGTGGGAGGCATCGATCAGGGCGGTAAACGATATTGAGTTCACGATCGACAGCACTGATAAAGAGGCGGGATTCATAGGGGCAGAGAGAGGAAGGCATCCCCTCGGAGGAGATGCTCCACCTCGTTTATCCATCATGATCAGAGAATATGACAGAAGTGTTAGCGTGGATTGCAAAGTCCTCCAGAAAGAGCAGTTCGTCGATGTCTTTGGAATGGGAAGAAAGATCGTTCGAGAGTTTATGGTTGCCCTGAACCAAAACCTGAGCTATGGAAAAAACTGATCCCCTCTTTTTAAAACTTCAACCAGTTCAGCCAATACCATGGCTGTAGCTCCCCAAATTTTGTGTCCTCTGAAGAGGTAAAAAGGAACCTGAACTTCAGCACCCCTTATAATCCAAGTCTCCTTGTGTGTGGTCTCTGGCTCTAGAAGGTGTTTGACCGGAATCTCAAGAACCTCAGCCACTTCTTGTGTTGCAGGTTGAAAATCGGGTCTTTTCTCCGAGAAACCTGCCACCGGATAAATACAGTAGTTGCTCGGAGGAATGAAGAGCGGAGTCAGTCTCCCCAGGATTCGTACCGAATCCGGGTCGATCTTCAACTCTTCCTGAGCCTCTCTCAATGCAGTCTGTTCTAGACTCTCCTCTGGTTCCTGACGACCTCCTGGCAGGGATATTTGTCCTTTGTGAAAATCTACATTCTCGGTCCGGCGTGTTAAAACCAGGCAGAGTTTGTCCATACAGGGATAAAACAGCAGAAGAACGCCTGCTTTGATGCTGCTGTCTTCCACTTCAAAATACAGCTTATTCCCTGGACGTGGATGGGGAGTCATTCTCATTTGGGCTTTAAAGCCCGGCATCGGCCCAGTAAATTTTTCTTCAAGAATCTGAAGAGCGTCCTCGATTTTCATCGTCTTCAAGCTTTTCGGTAGTTTTCTGGAAGCATCCTTATTTCTGTACCAATTTTTTTTTGGAAGTCAGGCAAGCTGGTTAGGAAGCCATCCGGAGGCGAGCGGGCATGGTTCCTCGAAGAGGAGAGCGAGCCGAGGAATAAGTGGATTTTCCTCGCTGGGGAAAACACACGGGCTGACGAATCAGCTTGCCTGACTTTTTCTTTGTCATAGGAATAAGGATGCTTCCTCCGTTTATTTTGGATTTCTCTTACTTCTCAGAATGCATTATACTATCATTTGATTCACAATTATAAACGTATTTATGTCTGTATTGTGAATAACATTCAACGCCTCTATCATAGGTGAATTTAAAGAGAAGTAATGGTTGAGATCAGCTTGGATCGCGTGAATCATTTTGTATTGAGAAAACAGCACCTTACCCGCGACTCCAAAATCAACGATATTGTACAGATCGTTACAAACATCGGAGGGCTGCATGCAACCAGTGCCACGAGCCCGTTTCTTTCTCTTTTTTCCAGGGCAAAGAAATTTGAAAAAGCCGACTTTTCGAAGGAGTTATCTCATAGAAAATCCTTAGCTAGAATCCGATATGTTCGGAACACGGTCTACATTCTTCCAAAGGACTTCATTCCACTGGCTTTTGCGGCCACCAGCAGATTGGGAGGAATGACGTCTGAGCGGCACTACAGAAACTTTGGATTCAGCCCCAGAGACTATGATAGGGTTTCAAGAAAGATACTGGATATTCTTAGAGGCAGAGGACTCTCCACAAAAGAAATTAGGGGGAAGCTAAGAACGACGCGAAATATTGCACCGTTGGTGAATCTGATGTGTGACCGAGGACTTTTGATTCGCGGCCTTTCCAAACAGGGATGGAAAAGCATCCTCCACACCTATTTCCGCTTTGTGGATTATTATCCTGATCTCAATCTGATGGATATCGAAGAAGAGGAGGCGAGAGAGATAGTCATCAAGCAGTACATCTCCTCCTTTGGTCCGGTTACCGAGGAGGATATTACCTGGTGGACAGGATTTCCCATCAAGCAAGTGAGAAAGATACTTGGGAAACTCGAGAAAGACTTCTCTACTGTGGAGATATCAGGTTTGGAGGGATGTTTTTTCCTTTTGTCCTCTGAACTGGAGCCCTTGAGATCCTTAGAGTTTCCGAGGACTCCGGTCGTCAACCTGCTTCCCTATCTCGATCCTTATCTCATGGGCTATAAACGCCGGGAGCGCTACCTTGATCCTCAACGATATGAGATGATATTTGACCGTTCCGGAAACGCCACCTCAGCAATCCTTTTGGACGGACAAGTCATCGGACTATGGGATTTTGACGAACTTTGGATTAAATTGTATTTGTTCAAAGAGCTGGGAAAAAACATTATGGATGAGATTTATTCTGGAGCTGCAGCAGTAGGAGCCTTTATCGCGGATCGAGTCGTTCAGATCAAGAGATGTGATTCTACCGTTCCCCTCAATCACAGAACAGCAGGAGCCTTCATGTCCCCGCTCAAAGACTGCTGATCACCCTGTCCTGAACTCCCGTCTTCTTCTGAAGCCTACGATTTTGCCGGCTTTTTCGCTCTCAGTGATCCCGAAGAAAGCCATGTGGATCACTTTCTTATCAACTTTGAGAGCCGATCCTACGATTTCTTTCCCTTCGAACCTGTGATCCCATCCCTTTCCAACGGATTCATATTTTTTCTCTTTGGTCTTGCTGGCTTCAGCCAGGAATTCTTCGGCCTTTTCTCTTTTTGGTTTTTCTGTTTTTGGAGTCCTTTGAAGGAGCGCTTCCATAGCGTAGCTTTTTACAAGCTTGGAGTGAAGGATGGCATAGGCAGAGTCGAGGGAGAGGAAATCGAATCCCACGACTTCTTCGTCCATAAATGTGAGCAGTCCCTTTTGTTGAGGGATACACAGAAACACGTTGAGATACTCATCCAGCTCCTTTGTCTTCGCCTCATAGACATCGCTCATCGCTGCTGTTCGGGAATGGACCTCGGCACGTTCAGACATCTCATTGATGGATGTCCAGACGGTTCCCTGGTCTGAACGGTACTCCCGGGATTCTTCCAAGGAGTCTGAGACGGTTTGAGATTTCATCTTCCGCATTCTTGGGATCATGACTGTTCCAGAATCAGAAAAATCCCGGGAGGTGTAGGACCAGCGCCTTTGCTCGGTGCAGCTTACGGGAATGATCGTTTCGGATTTTTCCTCCAAGAGAATAGTGGTATTCAGCACCCTGTTCTGTTTGGCTCCGGACAGCTCCTCGCCATCGAGGAGAAGGACAGGCATTTCTCCTTTATTGATGACCTTCAGTTCCGGAACACGTCCTTCCTGGCTGACTTCGGATATGATCAGAATCTGTCTTTCCAGTGCTTGTTTGAGAACCAAATATTCTGGTGAATCATCGAGTGAAGTCAAAATCGGGAGGACAGCCATGTTCTTAAAATGCTGGACCTCACCAAACTCGAAACTCGATAGATATTTTTTAATGTCCTTATCCATTTTCCCCTTTGTTATTTTTTATTATTTTTTGCTGACAGTCAACCGATAATTTTTCTCCTTTATCCAGAAGCTGCTCAGCTTGTCCAATTCCTCCTGCTCCCAGTCCTCATTGTCCAGGATTTTTGCCAGAACATACACATTAAGGTCAGAAACTTCCTCCAATCTACCGATTCTGTCGAGGATGTGGATGAGTTCCTCTCGTTTGGCCGTTCCTTTACCGGGAAGTTTGATCGATTCATATTCCTTCACCGCGATCTTGTTTTCATGGCCAAACACGACCTGTACCCCTTCCCTTTGGCAAAAAGCGATCAGTGCCTCCTTGAGTTTCTCCAGTTTTTCGTCCGCTTCTCTTCGATGTTCGTCCAGTTCCCCCTTAATCCTGACATACTCATCCACAAGTGTCAATCCAGGATCGTTGAGGTATTCGTTCTCCTGTTTTTGTTCCAGTTCAACGCCATGGCTCCACATGGGACAGATCGGCCTGTAAAGGCACCAGTCACACAGCCAGGAAACATTTGCTGGGAATTCCTCGGCAACTTCAATTTTTCTGATTTGACCCAGAACTTCTTTTTTCAGCTCATCGAGCTGTTCTTTTGTCCGGTAGGAATTCATCTCCTTGTCGAAAGCTAAGAAATGCCAAACCAGGCGAACTTTTTTGAAGTCTTTAAAGTTTTTTCTCACCCACAGGGAATACATAGCCAATTGTCTGTCTTGATCGAGGTCGTCCTGTTTGGGCAGGCTGGAGCCCGTCTTGTAGTCATGCACTTCATATATTCCCTTGTCCATATCCATCAATCTGTCGATCCGGATGTGGAACTTGTATTTTCCCTCATCATCCAGAGAGAGAAAATCCTGTGTCTCCAGTCCGATGACTCTTCCCCGATTGAATGGCTTGTGGTGGTTGTAGTAGTCGGCGAGCTGCCGCTCTCCCATCGTTCGGTAGTTATCTGCGGTATAGTCCTCCTTGACGATGATGATAGAATCCTTCCACTTTTCATCCCAGACTTTATCGTAATAGGCGAGGAGATCTTCGAGGGTCATGAGCTTCTCAAACCGTTTGTCCCGGTAGAGTTTCTCCAATGCCTCGTGCACTCTGCTTCCGAGAAAGGTCTCAATGGTGTCCTCTGCTTCGACCTTTACCCTGTCGATATAGGCGAATTTGTACTGTAAAGGACAAGTCTCGAAGGACCCTATCTTTGAATGGCTGTATGTCGGCATGTTGCAGTACCCTAAGGATACACCAGTTGGTGGGTTTTATCCACTGATGGGAAGGAAATGATTGTGTTCTTTGAAAATTTTGGTTTAAGATAGATGGAACATGAAAACAAGATGTTTGAGCGGACACGTTCTTTCGAAGGACTGAGATTCATGGAGAAAAATACGGCAACGAACGGTCTGGAACGAAAGCTTGGACTCTTTCCTGTTACGAATATAGTTATCGCCAACATGGTTGGCGCAGGGATATTCACAACATCTGGGCTCCTGATGACAGATTTGAAAAAGCCGCTGATTATGCTCGCTCTCTGGGCTGTGGGCGCGGTCATCGCTCTGTGTGGAGCTTTGAGTTATGGAGAACTGGGGGCAGCCATTCCCCAGGCGGGAGGGGAATATGCCTTCTTATCGAAATTGTATCATCCCCTTTTAGGTTTTTTGAGCGGATGGGTGTCCTTCTTTGCCGGGTTTTCCGCTCCTATCGCGGCTTCTGCCATAGGATTTTCAGAATATTTGACCAGAGCCTTTCCTGGTTTATTGTCATTAGGGATTCTTGACAGCCCTTCAGAGGCCATTGTTTTGAAAAAGGCCTTCGCCATCTTGGTTATTTTGATTTTTACACTCATTCACGCAAGAGGGCTTGAGCTGGGCACGAAAGTCCAAAATTCGTTGACGCTGTTAAAGGTCCTGCTCATAGTAGGTCTGGTCGCGATCGGCTTCTCAATCGGCAAAGGAAATTTCGGCCATTTTTTCCAGGGAGGTGATTTCACCTTCGATTTTGGGGGATGGAAGACCATGGGGCTTTCTCTGATGTGGATCATGTTCGCTTACAGCGGGTGGAACGCCTCTGCCTATATTGGATCAGAGATCAAGAATCCCTTAAAGAATCTACCTCGGTCACTCATTCTCGGCACCGGTGTTGTTGCCGTTCTGTATTTTTCGATAAATCTTTTTTACGTCTACGCCGTTCCTCCAGCTGATATGAGCGGAGTCATATCTATCGGGGGACTCGCTGTGGGCAACCTGTTCGGCAGATCTTTGGAAAGCGTCCTATCCGTTCTTATATCCTTTGCCCTGTTTTCCTCCCTCAGCGCATTCATCATTCTCGGGCCGCGTGTGTATTATGCTATGGCAAGGGACAGATATTTTTTCAGGTTCGCTTCCGATGTCCACCAGAGATACAGAGTCCCTTCGAAGTCCATCCTTTTGCAGGGTGTTATCGCAGGAATCATGGTGCTTTTCGGTACTTTTGACCAGATTTTGACATATATGGGCTTTTCTTTGGGGATTTTTCCTATCCTGTCGGTTCTCGGAGTTTTCAAACTCAGGCACTCCAATCAAAGTACACATAAGCTCCCAGGATTTCCCCTGGTGCCGCTTTTCTATATTTTGATGGGTGCATCCATTTTGGTGCTGGGATTTCTAGAGCGGCCGTTCGAGTCGTCGATCGCACTCTTGATGGTGCTGATAGGGGTGCCTGTTTTTCTGATATTCAAAAAAAGTCGATCAGCCCAGGGAAAAAAACCATAACATTTTAAGGTCAGCGCTTGGGCTCGAATACACACACTTCTGTTTTCATTAAAAGGTCGTGAACACTTCGCCTGCCGCGGGTTAATATGGTGACAATCAAGTAGACGAAAGTCAGCACATTTCCAATCGACAACCCAATCAACTGCGTTGGAGACAGCTCACCAGGATCTTTGGAAAGAGCAAAGGCTGTGAAGTGGATGATCTCCCATGGAAGGAGCTTAATCGCCGTGCGTCCAAAAGCCCGGCCCCATCCGAGACGCTCTTTTCTTTGGCTGATCACCTGCAGTTTAAGTATCCTTTTGCCGATGGTTCTTCCTGTTTTTGAGCGGTCGCTCAGACAAAAATAGAGCCAGGCAGGAAGGGAAAAATTCCACAGGACGGTAATCCAGATGCCCATACCTGTTTGGGGTGGATCCATTAACAATCGCTGAATGATAAAGCCGCAAGTTCCTGCCACGGCGAAAATGAGCAGGATATCGAGAAGAAAAGCTCCAACCCTTCGGGCCACCATAGATAGGGAGTTTGTCTGAGAACGTTTGTTTTCGCTTCCTTTCGAAGCCATAAGCTTGCCCCGGGATTTACTCAGCTTTCAAGGTTATTTTCTTGGTATGGGTTCCGCCTTTTTCGGATTCGACTTTGATAGACGCTTGGGGAGTCGCTCCTCCTTCTACCCTGATCATCCATTCCACTGTCTGCACAGGGGATGGCTGCAGTGATGTGTGGCCTGGGAGATGTCCGAGGTCCACGGCCTCCTTGCCCATGACCATTTTAGCTCCCTCGAGTGAAAGGGCAACTTTTACCGTTTTCGCTGTCTGGTTTTTGATAGCATGTTGGGTCACATGAGTAGGCAGGAAGCCCTGGTTCTGGATGCCTGCGGATATTTTGACATAGCCTGCTTCCTCATAGTGGACCTTTACCTCGGTTATTCTCACATACGGAGACTGAGAGACAAGGTACAGGTTCCATTTTGTGTGCTTTTCCAGAAAATCCTCAAACTCCGGACTCGGCCAGCACATCACGTTGGTATAGCTCTTATAATTCGGGTTGTACACCTTGCGCACGAATCCTCCTATTTCCACTTTTCCGAGCTGCGGGTGATCGTAGGGCTTCCATTCCATGAAGATTTTGCCGTCCAATTCTTCATCATTCCAGCGCAGCATTTCGGTTTCGCTGGCTCTATTATTCTTGTCATAGTCGCAGAAGGGTGCTAAAGAGCCCATCTCGGGAACAAAGCTGAACACTCCGTAATGGTCGTAGGCCCAGCCGATCATCACTCCCCAAATAGCACCCTGCCGTGGAGGCGCTCCTCTGCCCAGTACTTTCCGGACAGGTTGGTTGTTGATGATTTCGGTGTATTTGCTCCCAAACACACCGAAGTTAGCATCATCCTCGGGAGCCATCTCCACTTCTTCCCCTGTTATGGGATTGAAATTTCGATTGGTGGGTGGCCGGTACAAAAAGTTTCCAGCCATATGGTGGTTGACTACTCCGGTGACATTCCGGTGGGAAAACAAAAATTCGGCGACAGCTCTGGTTTCCGGCTCCGATAGAGGATAGCGGCCGGCGCCCCGCTGCAGATATTCCTGCTGCCAGCGGGAGGGCCAATTCCGGTTGATGTCCAAGCCTCCGACACCATCTTCGTTGTACTGGCCATCTTCGTCGTTATCGATTCCCTCGGAGTAGACTCTCCATTCGCCCTTCTCTTCCTCTTTGCGGCGCACCATGAGCCGCGCGTCGTCCGGAGAAGTCTTCCACGGACCCGTCTCATCCTTGACTCTCATCCTGGTGATGTTGCCATCGTCATTCAGGTCTTCAGGAGGATCTTCGTCTGCAAGTCCATCGTGATCCGAATCATGCGGGCGGACACTGCTCCGCATCCCGTCCGGCTTCGTCAGATAGTGGTCGGATCCATCTGGATTGAATTTGGGCATGATGTAGACAGTTCGGGTATCCACCAGTTCAGTAATATCAGAATCTTTTCCATACTGGGTAAGAAGCGTGTGGATGGTCTTCAGGCACACCTCAGTTCCCATAACCTCGCTGGCGTGCAGATTTCCATCGAACCAGTAACCTGGTTTTTCTGTGCCTTTTCCTGTCTCCTGGTTGGTGATTTCCAGTACCAGGAGATCTTTCCCCAGATAGCTCTTCCCTATGGTGTGCAGTTTGGCAAGTTTGGGAAAGGCTTCGACCATGCCTTGAAGATAGGCAGCCACCTCACTGGAAGTGTGATTGTGATCGAATTTGAGATCTTTGACCTTTTCTTGGGGGTAGGAAAAATTCACCGATGTCAGAATCAAAGAGAATAGAAGTAATACCCCAATCTTTTTCATTGAGCACCTCCTGTTTCGTCTCAGTATAATATCGAAGATTCTTAGATTTCAACCACATCATCGAGAAAATCAAGCTTTTTATCAGCAACTTTTATGTTTGACGCTTTTGTACTATACTGATTCAGGTATTTTCGATTCTATCATGGGAGAGAAAAAAACGATCAATCGGCGGGATTTTATCAAGAGAACAATCACCACGACAGCTGCCTTGGCCATTGTCCCCAGATATGTCTTGGGAGGGCAAGGGTACACTCCGCCGAGCGAACAGTTGACCAGGGCTGTCATCGGTGTGGGCAGTATGGGGAGGGCTCATCTTAATTATACCGAAGCCAGGCTGCTTGCCGTTTGTGACGTGGATGAGAACCATCTGAAGATCGCTCAGGATATGGCCGGTCCGGGAGTCAAAGCCTACAAGGACTTCCGTGAGATCCTGGAACGGACAGATATCGACATCGTTCACATACCTACACCTCCCCACTGGCATGCGTCGATAGCTATCGCAGCTGCTGAGGCCGGCAAGGATATCTGGTGCGAGAAGCCCATGACCCGGACGATCGAAGAGGGACGAAGAGTCGTCGAGGCTGTTCAAAAAAACGGAAGGATTTTCCGCATCAACACCTGGTTCAGGTTCGAAGGAGAATTTTATGGGCTCAGAAGCACAGTCAAACCGATAAAAAAAGCAGTTCAGGCGGGCCTTTTTGGTTGGCCGCTCAGAGTAACGGTGAGTGCAGCAACCGGTTTTGACTGGAAGTTTTACTGGATTGGAAAGACCAACCTGAATCCTCAGCCTGTGCCCAGAGAATTGGACTATGACATGTGGCTCGGCCCTGCCCCATACAAACCCTATCATCCTCACCGCGTCCACGGGACATTCCGCGGTTACTGGGATTACGATGGAGGGGGACTGGGAGACATGGGTATGCACTATCTTGACCCTGTTCAGTACATCCTGGGTAAGGACTACACGAGTCCTGTGGAAATCGAAGCTGACTGTCCTCAGCAACATCCTGATGCCTGCGGAATCTGGAGGCGCATCCGACTCAAATATGACGATGGATGCGAAATCATCATGGATGGAGAGGGAAGAGGAGGGGACGTTCCCTTCATCGAGGGACCAGAAGGAAAGTTGTTCAAAGACCTGGTATCCGACATTCCTCATTTTAGAGATAAAGCAGCCTCTCATCCCGATCCCGATCCTCAGATGACCGATTTTTTAGAGGCGGTCAGAAGCCGAAAAAAATTTGCTTTGAACGAGGAGAACGGTCATCGGTCTTGCACTCTGGTCAACCTGAGCAAGATCGCAGTCAGGCTCGGTCGACCGCTCCGGTTCGATCCTGTAAGACAGCGTTTTCTCGGAGACGAGGAAGCCAATCGTCTCGTCAGCCAACCAATGCGAGCTCCCTGGCACCTCTGATTTTGTTTCTTTTGTGAAAAACGAGAGAGAAAGAAAAATGAAGAGAGATAAAAAAGAGATGATGAGAATAAAGACCGGATGGATATGGATACTTGTCCTTTCCCTAATTCTCCCCAGTGGCTTAGCTTCCGACGATGGCCAGACCATTGAATCCAGCGTCCTCAGCCTTCTGGAGAGGTTTCCAGCACAAGATACTGAAGAGAGAGAGCAGCTGGCTTTGGAGTTGATCGAACTGGGTTCGGATGGGATTTTAGAAATCTGCAGCCTTCTGCTTCCCCCAGGGAAAGGTGATGATACCAATGCCCGGTTTGCACTCAGTGCCATAACAACCACTGTTGCCCGGGGAGGAGAGGAGAAAGAACGGTGGATGTATGCCAGAGCCCTGATCAAAGCTTTGGAGAAGGAAGCAGACAAAGAGATTCAAGTCTTTCTGATCGGGCAGCTTCAGCGAGCAGGGAAGATGGAATCTGTCAAGGCTCTTCGGAAGTATCTCGACGATAAAAGGCTGTGCGAGCCGGCTGTCCAGGCGTTGTTGGCAATCGGTTCGTCCGAGGCTGAAAAGGTGCTGCTCGGATCGCTCAAGTCAAGCACAGGGAAAAACAGAATCACCATTATCAAAGCTCTTGGAGAGTTGCGCAGCAAAGGAGCTACAAAAAGAATTCTCAAGTATGCAGCCAGCAGAGACGATGAGCTGCGACAAGTTGCACTCTTTGCTCTGGCGAACATCGGAGACCCACAGGCTGAGAGTGTTCTGGATAAAGTCTCGCTCGAGGCCCCCTCCTATGAGCGATTGAAAGCCCCTTCTCTGTATCTTCTTTATGCCCAGCGTCTTGCCGAGTCAGGGCATAAAACGCAGTGTGTGAGAATATGCCGCAGACTGATCCAGAGCTACACCGCCCCACAGGAAAACCATATTCCGTGTACGGCGATGAGCATCCTGGTCGACACCTGGGGAGAGAAAGCCCTTGCAGATCTCCTTCAAGCTATGAACAGCCCGGACCATGAGCTGCGAATGCGGGCACTCGAGCTTTCAGATAAAATCCCTGGCGAAGAGGCGACAGCCAAGTGGATCGCAAAGATGGAGGGAACAGTGCCGGCTGTTCAGGCCCAGATCATCACCATGCTTGGAGAGCGTGGGGACAAGACAGCGCTTCCCATCCTTGTCGAA
>Ga0209427_10000874_pt1 | contig 33472 bp, 24 predicted proteins | sample DeeMarSWOR136_30_FD_187465 | JGI IMG/M metagenome (GOLD analysis project Ga0209427, IMG submission 187465) | Marine sediment microbial communities from White Oak River estuary, North Carolina - WOR-1-36_30 (SPAdes) (version 2) | ecosystem: Environmental > Aquatic > Marine > Intertidal zone >...
ATCAAGCCAATTAGACTGCGTGCCTCCTCCTTTCAGCACTGCGGAGACAAACGCATAAGAAGTCATTATACGCCTTCTAAGGCAGCAAAGCAAGGAAAAGGGACACAGGAACGCCTTTTGTGGGCGAATAACGCGCAATTACGGATGAAGAGTACCGATAAACCATTGTGGAAAGGAAAACCCTAAAGCCAGACGGCGGACGATCTTGTGACTAATATAGTCGGTTTGGCACCTTCCTGCTGCCAGCAGCTTTGATTTCTGCTGGGTTTGTTGGCTATTCTGTCACGCGTTGTGGAATGCCGGGATTTAGCCGCCACCCAGCAAAGGAAAGATGGAGACTACATCTTGTGAGGCGAGTCTGCGGTCGGCCGAGCGACTTCGGCCATTTACGAGCAGTATGCCTACTTCCTTGCGGGAGATCTTCAGGTCGTCCAATAAGTCGGCCAGTGAACTTGCTTCGGCGCATTCTATCTGCTTTGTTTTGAAGCGGCCTTGTCTGAATGTCGCAAAGAGTCTTACTTCAATCAGCATAAATTTGACCTTTTACGGCAACCGCGGCCCGAAATATTGAGCTTAGCGAACAACGTTTCCGAGTCACCACGTGCAAGAGAAAGTGACCGAGGCTCAATGACGATGTCCACAACCCACTGTGCTAATTTGCGCGTTGGGCCCTGCGCCCTTAGATTCTTGCGCTCTGAACAATAGCACTCAAGCACAACGAACCTGATTGAAGACAGGCCGGCTCGGGCATCCGCCGCAGCTTCGTGGGCAGCTTGAACAAAACGGACCTTCATTTACTCAGGCGATGCCGAGCTGTGCCAGTTTCTCTTCGCTCGGCAAACCTTTTTCACTCCAGCCCCGCTCTTTGTAGTACTCCGGCAGCAGCTCGGCCAGATGGTGCACATGCCCTTTGGACGGTCCATCCGATATCGGCTCGTCCACGAGACGCCTGGGCAGCTTATCCTCTTCGGGCCTGACACCGGCTTTGAGGTTAAAGGTTCTCTCAAGGTTCCATATCCGCTCGCCGGCCTCGAGCATTTGTTCAGTTGTCCAGTCCTCGCCCACAATGGCGTTGAACATGTCTCTATAATCATCGGGGCCCAGGGCAAATGAACTGAAGAGGCACAGCCCGAGTGAATCGATAACCGCTGTTAAATCCTGGAAGTTCTTGACCCACAAGGCCTTGCCTTCGAGGGAGAGAGGATCCAGCTTCTGCGGTATGCCAAGGATTTCGGGGGAGATCATGTAACCCCTCACGTGGCAGCCGCCGCGATTCGATGTGGCATACTGCAAACCATGTCCCTGTATACCTCGCGGGTCGTAAGCCGGCATTTCCAGCTTCTTGACCGACATTGAAATCTCGGTCTGTCCATAAGCTTCGGCCAATCGGTAAGAGCCAAGAGCTAACTTCGCTCCGAACCCTTCGCCGGCGCTCATTTTCCGCGTCCATTCGACAATTGCGTCACCGGAGCCGAACTCCAGCGGCGGGCCATCAATCTGATCGGGCTTAATAAGCCCTTTCTCGTACAGCTCCATCGCACAGGCGATCGTAGCGCCGGCGGAGATGGTGTCCAGGCCGTACTCGTTGCACAGGTTGTTTGCTCTGATTATCGCCGGCAGGTCGCTGACCCCGCAACTCGCGCCGTAGGCCCAAACTGTTTCGTACTCCGGACCTTCACCTTCGACCCCATCAATCTTGCAGCGTCGCCCACACCCGATAGGGCAACGGTAACAGGCGACATTCTTTACAAGATACTTTTCGGCTAATGTCTCGCCGGAGGTCTTGTCTGCCTGCTCGAAGTGCGACCGCTGGAAGTTATTGGTAGGATAAACACCATTTTCATTGATGATGTTCACCAGTATGGATGTGCCATAGGTGGGAAGCCCTTTGCTGGTAACATCGTGCTGGCGGATCTTCTTCAGGACGCGGCTTAAGACTTCCTTGGCCAGGTCAGCTTTGGCGGGCTTCACCTTGCCAGTACCGCGTACGACTATCGCCTTTAGGTTCTTACTGCCCATCACCGCTCCCACTCCCGACCTGCCGGCAGCACGATACGTGTCATTAATCACACAAGCGAGCAGCGATAATTTCTCCCCTGCGGGGCCGATAGTCAGTACGCGAGCCTTCGGGTCGCCTACCTCCTGCAGCAGCAGCTCAGTCGTTTCGGAAATCAACTTGCCCCAATACTTCTGAGCATCTCTGATCTCAATCTCGCCATCGCTAATGAGTATGTAGCAGGGTTTTTCTGAACGCCCCTGCACAACGATCAAATCGAAGCCGGCACGTTTCAACTCAGCAGCCCAGAACCCACCGGAATTTGAGCTGGCAACAGTGCCGCTCAGAGGGGACTTGGTAACGACCATGTGCCGTGCCGAGGTGGGCGCCTCTGAGCCGGTAAGTGGGCCGGTTGCAAATATGATCTTGTTCGCCGGCTCAAGCGGCTCGACGCCAGGATCAACCTCCTGAGAGAGCAAATAAGTCCCCAGGCCGCGCCCACCTATAAACTTCTTGGCAATTGCCGTATCCAGATCTTCCTTGTTAAGCTCACCAGTACTGAGATTTACCCGTAGTAGTTTTTCGCAATATCCGCCCATAATTGATTCTCCATAAATATTCCCTTAACGGCACCAAATATCCCTCCATTGAATTCAACTGTCAAGGCTTTTCTCAGAATCGAAGCGGCAGATCGGCAAGATATGGCGGGAACAACCCGATCCGGTCCCAAGGCCTGCTTTGCCCGGACAGAAGCCATACAGTCTATTCTGAGGACTGTGCCACTGCGTAGAGTTTCTTCATTGTGGCAATATAGAGCACACCATTGGCAGCAATAGGCGTACTGTTTGTAGGGCTGTCAAGCTCGATCTGACTGATAATCCTCTTGTTCCTGCTGGCGGACAACACCCAGAAATCCTTCCGGCGCGTACCGACATAGACTTTTCCGTCGGCTACGAGCGTTGAACCCCAGATGTCGCCATCTGTCTCGTGTGTCCAATAGGGCTTGCCGGTATTGGCATCGACACAGTGGACCACTTTTCCACAATCAGCAACAAATACCAACTCATCGGAAATTGACGGCGTGCAACAGCAGTGACGCTGAAGCGCATAGGACCATAGCTCGCCGGATTTGGTGATATCACCGGTCTTGCTCGCGTCGATGCACTTTAGCCAGGCCTCGTGCTTGCCCCACCAGATGTCACCTCCGACGGTCACGTATACACGATTTCTGTGAAAGACGGGCATGCTCTTTATGTTGCTCGGGCTCTCGCGGCGATTGCGTATATATTCGTGTATGTTTGTTTTTGGGGCCGTGGGATCGCAATCAAAGCGCCACACATTTCTCAGTTCTTGCAGTGTTCGATTGGCCGGCGCGGATATAACCGGCTCGAAAGCATAGCAGACACCGTCGCCGCCACAGAAAAATACCAGCGTTCGACCATCGACTCGGCCCAAGGCAGGCGATGACCAGGTGCTGTGGAAGATTCTGGGACCAATGCCCTCATCCTCCTGAGCGACGAGCCTGCCTGTCGCCTTGTCGAGCACTATCAAACTCGGGGCGTCGGGAGCGCGAACGCGACTGTGCGTATTATTGAGGCCACTGCTCGTGTTGGCGTACAAGAAGTCTCCATAAAGTAAGATTGAGCTGTGAGGCGCATCGTGTGGATCCACTCCAAGCTCGGCAGGTATATCGAACAGCCAAATAATATCCGCATCTATTGTAGTCACGTCCATGGGCTCAGCGCCTGGAGGGGCCATGTGCCGGCCTTCATTCTGGTACGGCCCATCGTTGCCATTGGCCTGGCCGTCGAGGTCGAGGCACATTACTTCCCCGCGGTTGCTCATAATATAGACCCGATCGCCTTCAACGGTCGGCGACGACACAATTCCTACTCGGGGCCAGTCTTTGTACATATTGTCAGGCAGCTTGGGAACGACGAGCTGCCAGCAAAGGGTGCCATCATTCTCGTTTAAGCACAGCAATACCCCACGGTCTCCGTTGTGGCGAGGGTCGCGCGGGTTCTCGTTGTTAGTGCCGATGAACACCCTGCCGCCACTCACAACCGGCGTAGAATACGTCTCCGTACCAAGCGAGACCATCCATTTTACGTTCTTGCCGGTCACCGGATCAAAGGTTTCGGGCAAACCGGCTTCGCTCGACACCATATTCCGGGAATACCTCTGGCCCCATTGCGGCTGGTCATCCGCAGAAACAACAGGGATGACGAGCATACTACAGAAAAAAACGCTGACGGGCCACTTCCAAAGTAACACTTTTACCATCAATGTAGATTTCATGCCACAGTTCCGAAAGCTGATGTTGTTCGATAATGCTCTACGATTCATGCCCTATTCATACCTACCCGGGCCAGATAATCATTGTATCATCTAAACGCTTATTGTTCAAAGGTTAGTTTCAGAACAATGACGGCAGTGTGCACTGCAGACCATCGTCTTGACGGATATCCTGCACGTCACATACTTATTCTGAAGGAATGACTGCCCATAGACAAAACGCTGTCACGTTCAGTCAACGGTCAACGTCCAGTGATTTGCTCGACCCTTTGCCAAGTGAATTGTGAAGGTTCGCTCTTTTGGCTTGCAGTCTAACTGAATCTTGTACCGGCCGTAAAAACCTTTGAAGTGAAACGCTCCATCTTCTGAAGTGACTCCGGATTGCCGAGTAGTCCACTCCTGGCAAATCAGGTGTCGTAATCGATGCCACGCCGGTTTCGGCGCAAAGCCCTCGTCGAGCAATCCACATTTCGGCTGTACAACGTCATCATCAGACAAGCCAAAGTAGATGATACAGTTGACCCGAGGATGGCCAAAGCTGATCCGGTAAAACTCCTCGACGGCATCAGCCTGCAACTGCTCATTCCAGTAACCACTGCGGTAGCTGCCCTGGATTTGCCTGGTGGTGTCGGAGACGTAGAAAAATTCGGTGATGTATATGGGAAGTCCCAGTTCCGTGCCAAACAAATCATAAGTTTCCCAGAGCTCTTGTGGTGAATACCAATACTTGCCCTTATTGGGTTCGTGGGCTTGAATGCCCACCGCCGACAGGCCAACTCCCTCTTTGAGCAAATACTCTAACAACCTCTTAAAACGATCGCGAAACGTGCCTTTCACGATGACTCGATAATCGTTTATAAGCAGCTGCGCGTTGGGATCTGCCTGATGAGCCCATGTCAGAGCATCCTTGACGTAGGAAGCAGTTCTTTCTAACGGCTCGGCATGTCTGTTTTGTACATAGCTGTCCTTGTCCCAATCGCCCCACACGCGGCAGTGGACAGCCTCGTTGACCACATCCCAAACGATACTTATGTCCTTATAGTCGGTCACCTCTCTTTGTATTCGCATCTTGAGGAGCTGATATTGCCTGGCCTTATCGTAGTTAAATAGCCAGAGAGGCAACGCAGTCTTAGGGTACCGGCCGTATTGTGAAGTCCAGACAAGCATGTGTCCGTAGAAGTTAGTTACGCCGTTAGGTATGCACCAATCGCGGATGAAGCTCATGCGCTCGGCGAACAGGGGCTTGCCTTCGTCCGGCTCGTACTGGCCCCAATTGAATTCCAGCAGCTCAGCAAAGTTAAACAGTTCTTTGAATCGCCTCAGATAGGTTTCATTATTGTAGTGTCGCGGACGGATGAGATTTCCAAAGTGGAAATCATGGGTGAGCTGTTTGACACGCACGGTCACGCCCGCCGGCTTTGTCCCATCGCGTCGTTGAAACCGGACGGTTGCATCGGCCTTGCGATACGCCTCGATATTCGAAGCTGCTTTCTCAAAGATTGAGCCTTGCGCAACGACACAAAGGCTTGCAAGCCCGCAGACGGCGACGATGGCTGTTTTAATAGACATGAGTTGTTTGTGCATTGGCTTTGTTGTTCACAATTAGGCTCTTGTTGCTATCTCGATGGAACAACCGAACCAGAGAGGATGTCTCCAGGGCTGCTGCCAGCAGAATATTCCGCGTTTCACCGGCATGCTTGGCAAAAGCTCCGCCACACAATCAAGACAATGCCGAATAGCGATGCTCGTTGCTGAAGAATCTTTTGCCCATCCAGCCAAACAGAGTTGACAGACAACTTCTCATCATATATAGTCTTCCCGCATGGATATAGAAAGTTTTGCTTGGTGTCAAGCCCGTATGCGAGACTTTTCATTGGGCCCATGGCTGTTTTGTGCTGAGCGCCCGACCGGAAATTCGCCTTTACAGTACAAAGGGTGAGTTCTTTATGGCTGGAAGACCGATACGAGCGATTACATTTGACTTGTGGGATACCATCCTTGTCGACGATTCTGATGAGCCAAAGAGATCAGCCCAGGGACTTGCCCCCAAGCGGGTTGAGAGGCGCAACCTCGTCGAGAAGTTTCTTGGGATGAACGAACCGATGCCGCGGGAACTGATCGATGTTGCCTACGACACGGCGGATGCCGCCTTTTGGCAGGTTTGGTACACACAGAATATCACGTGGACGGTTCGCGAGCGTCTCTCGGTCCTGCTGAACGGGTTGGGCCGGCAATTGCCGCAAGCACAGCTGGATGAATTGGTCCGGCTGCACGAAGATATGGAATTGTCGCCCTCGCCTGACGTTGCCCCGCAACTGGCAAAGGCCCTGGAAGAACTGCACGGCAAATACCGACTCGGCGTAGTCTCTGATACTATTTTTAGTCCAGGCCGTGTTCTTCGCCAACTATTGGCCCGCCACGATATTCTGCGTTTTTTCGACAGCTTTGTTTTTTCCGATGAGGCTGGCTGTGCCAAGCCCTCTGCCGCCCTTTTTGAGGCTGCCGCCAAAGATCTATCAGTCACGCTCGGTGAGATAGTCCACATCGGCGACCGTGAGTCCAAAGACATCGAAGGCCCGCACGCCGTCGGTGCAAGGGCTATATTATGCACGGTATCAAGGGACCGCTCCAGCCAAGATACAAAGGCAGACGCCATTTGCAGCGACTTCAAGGATTTGCCGGCTATAGTGGAAAAGCTAAACCAAAGGTAGGTACGTGAGAGACGAATGACAAATCCCCTATGCTTTCTGATCATAGACGGTTATTCGCAGCAAAGCCGGGATAATCTTGAGCAAGCCGGTATGAAGCTCGCCTGGAAGCTCTACGCAGAAATGCTCGTTCAGCACCTGCCCGACGCAATCTATGATATACTGCTGCCAAGTGACCCCGGCGTGGAAATGCCTGGCTCTGACGCTCTTGATACGTACGCTGGAATCATCTGGACGGGCTGCAATCTTTCAATTAACGATACGGGCAATCCGAGTGTCGCCGGTCAAATTCAACTGGCAAAGAACGCCTACGAGATCGGTATACCGAGCTTTGGTAGTTGCTGGGGAATCCAGATGGCCGCCGTAGCCGCAGGTGGTCAGGTTAAGCCGAATCCAAAAGGCAGGGAGATGGGGCTCGCCCGCAAGATATACGTGACTGCCGAGGCCTATGAGCACCCCATGTTCGAAGGCAAACCCAGGGTATTTGAAGGTTTTGTCAGCCATGACGACATGGTCACCAAGATGCCGGCTGGCGGCGCACGCCTTGCAGGTAACAGCTTCACAGATGTTCAGGCCGCGGCGGTAACTCACAAAAATGGAACATTCTGGGCTACCCAGTATCATTGTGAATACAACCTCCACGAAATGGCAAGATTGATTGTTGCCCGCGAAGAAAGACTCATAAAGGCAGGGTTCTTTCGGGACCACGAGGATACAATGGAGCTGGTAGACCGCATGGAAGCCCTCGCCAAAGAGCCCCATAGAAAGGACCTGCGCTGGCAACTGGCTATCGATGACGACGTGCTTTCTGATTCAATTCGGCAATGTGAGTTTGTCAATTGGGTAAAAAAGCTGGTTCTTCCGACTGCCGGCAGATTATGATACGGAGCCCTGCTGATACTCGAGCGGCATTGTGGATAAGACGCTTGGACTTCTGCGAGATTGATAGCAGCGTAATGATATGTGCGTGAACGATAAGGAGAAGATATCGTGAGTAACAAGATTACCCGGTTCTCGTTTCCAACCACGATTTGTTTTGGCCCCGGCGCCGTGAAACAGTTGCCCATCTGCCTGGACGAAATTGGGGTTAGCAGACCACTGCTGGTCACAGACTCAGGGCTTCAAAAAACCGATGTTGTCGGTACGGTTGAACAGGTGCTGAAGCAATCGTCCATACAATTCTCGCTGTTTGCCGATGTCCAGCCCAATCCTCTTGATAAGGATATAGAAGGAGCCCTCGGCGTTTACCGGGCAGATGACTGTGATGGTGTCATCGGGCTTGGCGGGGGAAGCCCTTTGGATGCTGCAAAGGCGGTGGCCGTCCTTGCAGCCAACGACGGTCCTCTAACACTGTACGACATTCAAACGGGTGGAAACGCAAATATCAAAGGCCCACTTCCACCAATGGTCGCCATTGCCACAACCGCCGGCACCGGAAGTGAAGTAGGCCGCTGCTCCGTTATGACTTCTGGCGCACAAGGCAGAAAATTCCTCGTCTGTCATCCGGAAATGATGCCCAAACGTGCGATTCTCGATCCCGAGCTAACGGTCGGATTGCCTGCGACGCTAACAGCCGCTACGGGAATGGATGCTCTTACGCATAACATTGAGGCGCTTGCCGTCGATGCGTTCCATCCCATGTGCGATGCCATCGCTCTTAAGGGCATAGAACTCGTCGCCCGGTATCTCGAAAAGGCGGTAAAGAAGCCGACAGACATCGAGGCACGCGGCAACATGATGATTGCCGCGATGATGGGGGCCGTTGCCTTTCAGAAGGATCTGGGCGCAGCACATTCCATGGCCCATCCACTCTCAACCGAATGTAATGTTCATCATGGGCTGGCAAATGCCATCTGTCTTGCCCCGGTTATGAGATTCAACAAGGAGGTCACAGCGGCCAAGTATGCCGACATCGCCCGCTGTTTTGGAATCAATACTTCCGGTATGTCAGAGCTTGAGGCCGCCGACCAGGCTATCCAGGCAATCATCGATCTCAATAGCCGTATCGGAATACCAAGATCATTAGCCGAAGTCGGTGTCAAAGAAGAGAAACTCGAAACGCTGGCCCAAAAAGCCTTCCAAGACCCCTGTCACCAATCGAATCCTCGCCCCTGTACGGAGCAGGATTTACTTGAGCTATACAAAGAGGCTTACGGGCGGTGAACGATTCCTGCGCAAATGAAGAGACGATGGAGAAACGCCATGCCTAAGGGCTTTACCGGCACCATTCTGAGAGTAGACCTGACCACAGGCAGAATTGAAAAGCAACAACCTGATGAGAGCTTCTACCGCAAATATATGGGCGGAGGTGCTTTCGGCACATATTTCTTGCTCAAAGAGGCTCCAGGCGACCTTGATGCTCTGGCAGAACAAAATATTCTGACTATTGCGCCGGGCGTTACAACCGCCGCTCCGGTCAGCGGAGTGAGTCGCTGCTGTGTGACGGCTCTGTCGCCGGCTACGGGTGCAGTAGGCGACAGTCAGACGGGCGGAAGCATCGGGCCAACGATCAAGCGGGCCGGATACGACGCAATCGTCATTACGGGCAAAGCAAAAACATTATCTTACCTGCTTGTTGACGGCGATGATGTACAAATAAGAGACGCTACACACCTAAAGGGCAAGACCGTGCTTGAGGTTTACGACGTTCTGACCGACGAGCTGGGTCGGGAAAAACTCAGTATTATCCAGTGCGGCCCAGCCGGTGAAAAAATGGTCCGCTTCGCGTGCCTTCTGGCCGACCTGAATGATGTGGCCGGCAGAACCGGTATGGGTGCCGTCTTCGGAAGCAAGAACCTGCGAGCCGTAGCGGTGAGAGGCAGCAAGCAGGTGAGCTTTGCCGATCAGAACGGCCTGAAGGAACTCGCACGCTTGGCCGCCGAACGTCTTGCCGATGCCGGTTTTCCAAAAACTCTTAAGGAATACGGAACGCCAGGGGTCCTCGGCTTTCAGGCTCGGGCAGGCAACCTCGCGACCCACAATTACTCACGAAGTTACCACCCCGACTACAAGGAGCTCGATGGTGCGACATTTGAACCGGTGATAGGAACAGGCCATACTACCTGTCCAGCCTGCGTTGTCGGATGTCGCAAAAAAGTCAAAACAGAAACGCCTCACAGAGTGACAGACAGACTCGGCGGTCCGGAATTTGAGACGCTTGGGCTCCTGGGCTCCAACCTGGACATTACTGAGGCGGCAGCGGTGGCCAAAGCCAACGAGCTATGCAACAACTACGGCATCGATACGATAACCATGGGCGGCTTGGCAGGCTATCTCTTCGAGTGTATGGAAAAAGGGCTGATTAGCCCCAAAGATGTAGACGGAAAATCGCTCGACTTCGGTGACGTTGACGGGCTGCTCTGGCTTATCGAACGTGTGGCAAATCGTCAGGGTGTGGGTGATGTATTGGCTGAAGGGTTCGAGAGCGCAATCAAGAAATTCGGCAAGCAGACAGTCCCGTACGCGATACATGTCAAGAACCATGGCTTGGCGGTGCACATGCCAGCGGTAAAACCGAGCCAGGCCCTGATGTATGCGGTGTGTCCCATTGGAGCCGACCACATGTCCTGCGAGCACGATTGGCTTATTGCCAGCGATTCGGAGGCGGCCAAAGGCCTCGGCGTCATTGACGTAGGAGAAACCGACTCCACCGACCTCGCAAAAGTCCGCATGACGGTCTACTCGCAGTACTACTATAGCTTGCTCGATACATTGTGTTTGTGCATGTTCTGCTGGGGTCCTGGTAATCTCTTTAGCTATCGTGAGCTTGAGGATTTGCTTCGGAATACAACGGGATGGGATTGCTCGTTCTGGGAACTGATGAAGGTCGGCGAGCGGCGGGTCAACATGATGCGTCAGCTCAATGCCAGAAGAGGTTTCACACGGAAAGACGACAAGCTGCCGAAAAGACTTAGTGACCCCCTACCCGATGGTCCTGCGAAAGGAAAACGAGTTGACCCCGAGGCCTTTGCCGAGATGCTGGATCAGTATTATGATTTGATGGGGTGGGACCGGCAAACAGGCAATCCCACGAAAGGCAAATTGTGCGAGCTGGGACTGGACTGGACTATTTGAAAAACTTTGTCACCGGCCATGTTCAGGGGCTGAGCGATCCCTGAGACCGGGGAAGTATTATGCTTGGATGGGACTTCTGATATTTACCAAGAAACGAGAATCAACATTCTGTCCTTCTCGGCCGCTATGGTCCGGCTGCCGAGTTCCGTATGGGAAGGTTTAATGAAAGAGAGCTTCTTCGTTCTTGACCGGATCAGCGTGCAGATCGATCCGGAGGAAGTCATCAGACAGTTGGGATATCCGCAACCCGACTGTGTATCACCCGGACTAACGGAAATAGTGGAGCAAGAGACGCACCAGGCTTCGAGATTGGTCGAGCCGAGAGGAGCATACGTGGCTCCGGACGGACCGCGGCAGCAAGGTCTTGCATTGTTTGCCGGTGCCGAAAGAATAGTGCTGGCGCTGGCAACGATAGGCCGGGCTGTTGAACTTAGAGCGAAGGAACTCATAAAGACACATCAACCCGCGAGGGGATTGATTGTGGACGCAGTGGGAACGGTAGCAGCAGAACAGACTGCTGATTCTGTCGAGCGAACAGTTCGCCGGCACTTCACAAATTGCGGGTGGAAGGTTAGTCGAAGATATGCACCTGGATATTGCGGCTGGGACGTGGCAGCCCAAAAAGACGTTTTTGCATGCTTCCCGGACACTCTTGGAATTGAACTGACAGATGCCTGCCTCATGGTGCCTGAGAAATCACTATCGTTCGCGTGCCTTTTGAGCAAGGATGGTGATTTTAGCGCGATCAAGGTAGCCAAGTGCAGCGAATGCGAGCAGAAGAGATGCCCATATAGAGACCAGCCGCACAAGGTGCTCTAACGGGGCAAGACAAACTCATCGTAAATGTCAATTTGATGTCGGCAGGATTTGATGGTATATCTACCGTGCGTTTTGGACTCGTGGGACAGAAGATATCCAACGGCATGTAAATAGCGACCCATAGCGCTCAGAGCTATGGCCAGTAAAAAGGAAAGGTTGATTTAGGAGAAACCGGGAAATGAAAGGACAAGAGCTTTTTGGAAAACTTAAACAGGCGGTTGTTGAGGGCGATAGCGAGCAGTTGGTGGATTTAGTAAAAGGAGCTATCGATACAGCCGACCCTCTCGCAATGGTCGAAAAGGGCATGATGCCCGGAATGACGGAGATCGGCAACAGGTTTAGCGAGGGTGAAGCATTCCTTCCGGAACTGCTTATGGCTGCTGAGGCATGGCAAGAGGCGATGAAGCTCATCAAACCTAAACTGCTGGCCGCCGGCGCAAGTGTGGAGAAACGGGGCACCGTCGTCATTGGCACGGTGCAAACCGACATCCATGAGATCGGAAAGAACATCCTGGCAAATCTGCTCACTATTGGCGGCTTTGACGTCCACGATATCGGTTATGACGCACCTGCTTCCAAATTTCTTGCCAGAGCTGAAGAAGTCGGAGCCGACATCATTGCCGCCTCGGCGATTATGTCAACCACCGTGCCCTATCAAAAAGACATTATCGAACTTTTGAAATCCAGAGGCCTGCGTGATAGGTACATCGTAATGGTTGGTGGCGGCGTAGTAACCCAGGAATGGGCCGATCAGATCGGGGCCGATGGGTACGGCGAGCTGGCTTCCGATGCCGTTGAAATAGCCAAACAGCTAATGGCGAAAAAGAAAGGAGCGTGAACCGAATGATCAGCTTTCTGGAAGTTCTCGAACGCGCCACGACAGGCCCCATGATGTCTGTAAAGGAATATGACCTGAAGGTCTTCATACCTGCGGTGCGCGAAGTGGTAAAGAAATATAGAATCCAATTTGATCCTGAAAACCCGTGCCCGGCCGACAACGACCTTGCTGACCGTGTCTACCAGGCGGGGCTTGAACTCTACTCAAAGGTCGGGACATATTGCACTGATACTGAGCGGGTAATCCAGTTCACTAAGCAAGAGATTGAACAAGCCGTCTATGAGTGCCCCAAAGCTGTGTACTTTGGCGAGGGGCCTGATCGGGTCGAGTGGCACGGGCGAAAACCCGACGACAATATACTGCCGCACTGCCACGTCGGTTCGGGCACTAATACAACCGAGGACGTTGCGCTAAAGATGGTCGAAGCCTACGGCAGAATCACAAGAGCCAAGACTCTAAGCATCCCGTCATTAACCACAGCAGGGACGTTGCATGCATCTGCTGGCTCACCTATGGAAATCCTTGCGGCGATAAATATGATGCGCATCGCCCGAGACGGACTTCGTCGTGCGGGCAGGCCTGGAATGGCTATAATCGACCTGCATCCGTCGTGTTCATCGGGAATCGGCACCATTGCCAGCAGCAACCCGGAGTTCGGAGCGAGAAAGTCGGATGGATGGATAGTCGCTCCGCACGCTGAATTGAAGATAACTTTCGACTCACTGAACCAGGTCGCGTATCTGAGCAGCTGGGGCGCCAACATTGGCCAGGAAGCAGGGCCTATGCTGGGCGGATATGCCGGCGGTGCGGAAGGAGCCGCAGTAGTTACGCTTGCCTACGCGTTCCATGGCATTCTGGTCGCAAGGGCCACTTATCACCTGACCTATCCGATACAGATGATGCCCGTCTGTTCGACCACGCCGGGCATGATCTTTTTGATCAGCACAAGCAGCCAGGCATTTGCCCGTAATATCGGAGCTCCATATTATGCACTGGGATATGCAGCGGCAGGTCCGGCTACAAAGCAATACTTCTATGAGGCTGCTGCATATCTGCTGGCGATTCAGTCTTCAGGCATTGGCATTGAGGACGTCCACCCCAACAAGGGGGTGGGAACCAACCAGGCACTGCCCATCGACAGTGAGTTCACGTGTGAATTTGGTCATGGAAATACAGGCATTACACGCAAAGAGGCAAACTCCATCATCAAGAAACTCATGGGAAAATACATGCCGCATATCAAGAAGCCGCCCAAGGGCAGAAATCTTTATGAGTGTTACGACCTGGAAACAATGAAGCCGGACGATGAGTTGAAGAGACTGTACGATGAGGTAATCAAGGAACTCAAAGGTTACGGTGTCAACTTCAAGTAAGGAATATCATGCTGGTTATTGGCGAGAAGATTAATTCCACGCGAAAGCCGATAAAGCAGGCCCTCGCCGCCAAAGACAAGGCGTTTCTTCAGAAGCTGGCGGTCGACCAGGCCAGCGCCGGAGCGCATTATCTCGATGTAAATACAGGCGCCTTTCCCGGTGAAGAAGTCGAATTGATGCAGTGGTTGGTTGGGGTCGTTCAGGAAGTTGTTGACATCCCTCTGGCAATCGACAGTGCCAATCCTGCTGCCCTTGAAGCGGGATTAAGAGTACACGTGAACGGCACGCCAATCATTAACTCCATCACCCTCGAACAGGCGAGGTTCAAGGACGTACTGCCGTTGGTCCTTGAACATCATGCAGATGTTCTTGCGTTGTCCATAGGTGATGGAGGAATCACAAGCACAGCCGAAGAACGCTTTGAGGTGGCGAAAAGATTAGTTGATGCCCTCCGCACCGAAGGCGTCGAACAAAGCCACATATACCTGGACCCACTGATACAGCCGATCAGCGTGCAGAATGATTTTGGCCTGGTTGCTCTAAGCGTGATCCGCCGAGTAAAGCAAGAGTTTCCCGAAATCAATACAACTTGCGGCTTGAGCAATATCTCCTTTGGCTTGCCCCAACGCGGCAAGCTCAACAGGGCGTTTCTTATAATGGCCATGGCTGCGGGCCTGGATTCAGCAATTCTTGATCCCCTCGACGACGAGCTTATGGACGTGATCAAGACGTCGGAGGCTTTGCTGGGAAAGGACCGCTTCTGCAAGAATTATATCAGGGCCTTTCGAGCGAGGATTGGCGACAGATGAATCCATGAAACCACCAGCGGATACGGTATGTCATCGATACCAGACTCCGTTTTGATAGATGACTGAAGTGTATTGAGGCTTTACAAGCTGGCGATATTGAGGTTCCTCGCTGCAGCAGTCTCATCGGGTCGACAGACAGGTGTAGTCGTCGGGGCGGATTTGAGTTTATCAGGGTCAGTCTGGGCTTGTTTGGCAATCTCTATCATAGCACTGACAAAGGCATCAAGCGTCTCTTTGCTCTCGGTCTCGGTGGGCTCAACCATCATTGCTTCGTTGACAATCGTCGGAAAATATACGGTGGGAGGATGGAACCCTTTATCTATTAGGGCCTTTGCCACGTCCATGGCACGAACTCCGTTTTGAGCCATTTTCTTAGAAACGCTTAAAACAAATTCATGCTTGCAAACACGATCAAAGGCAAGCTCATAACAATACTTGAGCTTTTCTTTTACATAATTTGCGTTGAGGACAGCGTTTTCAGCTACTCGCCTGAGGCCGTCTTTGCCGAGCATCAGTATATATACGTATGCCCGCAGTATGACGGCAAAGTTACCGTAGAATGGCGCAACGTACCCGATGGACTTGGGTCTATCGTACTCGAGGGTATATGTGCCATCATCTCTCTTTGTTACGATTGATACCGGCAAATACGGAAGCAAGTTCTCCTTCACCCCCACAGGCCCGGCACCTGGCCCGCCTCCACCGTGAGGGGTAGCGAAAGTCTTATGTAAATTCAGATGTACAATGTCAAAGCCAAAGTCACTGGGTCGAGCCTTGCCGACTATTGCGTTAAGGTTCGCGCCATCGTAATAGGTCAGTCCATCAACGCTGTGGATGAGATCACAAATTTCCTTGATTTGGGGATTGAACAAACCGAGAGTATTTGGGCAGGTCAACATTAGCCCTGCGGCCTCGTCGGTTAGCAGTTTCTTGACGGCTTTGGGATCAACAACACCTTTTTCACCGGTCGGTATCGTTAGGACTTTGTAGCCGGCTATTGCGGCACTGGCAGGATTGGTGCCATGAGCACTGTCAGGAATGAGGACGGTCGTTTTCTCATTGCCCTTGTCTCGATGGTAAGCTGCCATTATCATCATGCCTGTTAGCTCTCCGTGAGCTCCAGCCAGAGGCTGCATGGTGAACCCTGCCATGCCCGTTATTTCCCTCAGCAGGATATCCGTCTCATAAAGGACACGCAGCGCACCCTGGGTAAGCATGCCACCCATCCGCAGTTGGGGCAACAAGGGGTGTACGTGCGCAAATCCAGGATAGGAAGCAACAAGCTCGGCAACTTTGGGATTATACTTCATCGTGCACGAACCCAGAGGATAGAAATTGCTATCAACGCCAAAGTTCCGACGCGATAGTTCAGTAAAGTGTCTTACTACATCAAGCTCACTCAACTCCGGCAGCTCAGCAGGTCTCTGCCGCCGCAAATCACCGTCCAATTTCATAGTGGTTGGCACGTCACTTGGGCTTGTCCGCACGGCCCGGCGGCCAGGTATGCTTTTTTCAAAGACCAGTTTCATAAAACACTCTCCAGTGCTTCCGCTAACATACCGATCTGCTGTTTGGTTCTTTTTTCGGTGACACAGATCAGCATTGAGTTTTCCATGCCCTGGTAATACCTGCTCAACGGAAAACCCGCTGCAAAGCCTTCCTCAATCAACTTTGCAATCACGCCCGCTGCTTCACACGGTAAGTCGAGTACAAACTCATTGAAAAACCATTTTGCCCTGAAATGAGGCTGTACCTTGGATATTTTCATCAGTCGTTGATATGCATAGCTTGCTTTATCGGCGCAAAGCTGCGCAGTGGCCTTGAGACCTTCTTTTCCCAGTAGTGAAAGATACACCAGGGCTGTCAAAGCGCATAGCGCTTCATTTGAGCATATGTTAGAAGTTGCCTTATCGCGGCGGATGTGCTGTTCGCGCGCTTGCAGCGTAAGAACATATGCTCGCCGCCCGATTTTATCCGTTGTTTCGCCGACAATTCTGCCGGGCATCTTGTGAACATATTGCTTTCGCGAAGCCATGAAGCCCAAGTAAGGCCCGCCAAATGACACGGGCATGCCCAGACTTTGTCCTTCGCCAGTGACTATGTCAGCTCCCATTGCTCCAGGCGTTTTCAATATTCCCAGCGATATCGGATAGCACGAGACAATCAACAGTGCTCCTTTTTTATGAACAGCGGCTGCAATATCACTGAAGTCTTCTATACAGCCGAAGAAGTTTGGATTCTGGAGAATAACCGCTGCAGTTTGGTCATCCACTCTGTCCAGTATCTGCTCACGGTTGGCCAGGCCGTCTTTGCAGTGCGTCTCTTCAAGTTCTATCCGGAGGTTCCGGGTATAGGAATGAATCATTACGCGATAAATCGGGTTGACACTGTCATCAATAACGACTTTGTTGCGGCCCGTGATGCGCAGTGCCATCATCATCGCCTCATACACAGCAGTCCCGCCGTCGTACAGTGAAGCATTTGCCACTTCCATTTCTGTCAGCCGGCATATCGCCGACTGGAACTCGTAGATCGCCTGCAGAGTTCCCTGTGAAAGCTCAGGCTGGTATGGAGTGTAGGCGGTATAGAACTCACCGCGGGAAATGATCGAATTGACCGCCGCGGGGATGAAGTGGTCATAGAACCCGCCGCCAAGAAAGCAGATCAGGTCTGTGGAATTCTTGTCCGACAACTCTGCCAGTCTTTCGCGGACTTGCTGTTCACTCGCGCCTGCAGGCAAATCAAAGGATTTGGCCATGAGCTCGGCAGGAATGTCAGCGAAGAGCTCGTCCATCGTTAAGCCAATATCCGCAAGCATCTGCTTTTGCTGCTCAGGCGTATTTGATATGAAAGGCATCCGGCATAGCCCCTAATGAAATTGTTACATTAACATCAAAGCCGCGCTTGCGCGTTTGCTCAGATGCGGTACACTTGCGAACTTACAGTCCTTCTAAATACTCTTCGTATTGCTTTGAATCCATTAGAGTTTCCACGGACTTTCTGTCGGCGATTTCCAATCTGCAAATCCAGCCCATCTTGTAGCAATCTTCGTTTATCAATTCTGGTTTAGACTCAAGTTCGGAATTGACTTGTACGACTTTTCCCTTCACTGGGGAGTAAATGTCGCTTGCAGCTTTTGTGCTCTCTACAACGGCCATCTCATCGTGTGACTGGAATTCTTTGCCGACGACAGGCAGTTCCACGAACACAATTTCGCCCAACATTTCCTGCGCATAATCTGTGATTCCTATTGTTGCAGTATCACCTTCAACTCTTGCCCATTCATGCTCTTTCGTATAAAGCAATCCTTCGACAACCATATGTTTGGTCTCCAGTCAAAACTTTGCAAATCGACTGACCACTGTCCCCACGATATCAGCGTCTAAATTCTCTCCCTTTTGTACGCTTTGTCGTCTGCCCTGCTGGATTTGAATTTGGCTTCTTGCGAGGTAGTAAATACCCACAGAATCATTCTCTTTCACAGATTCTCTGCCGATATAGACGAGCGCAAACTGTCTGTCTCCGGCCTTGGCACAGCTTAGCACCCACCCGATGCTCTTGCCATCTCGATTCAGCACGCCATCCTTCTTTCTGACAGGACGAATACCTTTTGCTCCCGGCAGGTCGACTCTGGCTACCTTCATATCGTACGTTCTTGCTGTTTGCTCCATGGCAGCCTTGCCGATAAAGAACTCCTTTTGCAGCTTAACGGCCCAGCCATACCCCGCTTCGAATGGCGAAATATTAAATTCACCTGCCAACTCGTTTCCGTAAAGCGGCAGACCAGCTTCAATTCTTAAGCTGTCCCGGGCACCAAGTCCGCATGGCACTAAGCCCAGTGGCTTTGCCTTGTGCAAAATTAGCTGCCACAGTTGCGGCGCTGTTCCGGGATGTACGAAAAATTCAAAGCCGATTTTGGCTCCAGTGTAACCAGTCCTTGAAATCAGGCACTCTACACCCTGGATATCTTGGTCGACGAATTGGAAAGGTTCCAAATCTGCAATGTGCGTTGCGAATGTTTTACGCCTGCTCAACGCGAAAAGCACATCCATCGACTTCGGACCTTGCAGCGCGATATCAACCCGGCAATCACCAGCAGCATTTGAGCCGCTCATATCGCACATTGCAGGTCTATGTTCGAGTCTTCTATCGGGCTTATCGGCATCAATTACAATTTCGTCGTTCCGCAGTCCTTCAAAGTATGCCTTCATCTTTGGCACGTTCACGGCGTTCACGACGAGCATGAACTTATCTGGGGCCCGGCGATAGGCGATAATATCGTCGAGTACGTTACCGGCAGCATCCAGTATGTAAGAATATCGGGAACTGCCGAGCTTAAGATCGTTGAATTGATTAGTGGTTACAGAATTCAGAAAACCCACTGCGTCCGCTCCGGCAACTTCGAACACCCCCATATGTGTGCAGTCAAAGATTCCTGCTGTCTGACGAACCGCCTTGTGTTCGGCGCTGATGGACGAGTACCACAAAGGCATCAAATAACCGGCAAAAGGGGCCATATGAGATTTGTCTGTCAATTTCAAGTGCTCTTGGTAGAGAACACTCCCAAAAGGTGCAGCATTAGGTCGCTCAAATTCAAATTTGCCTGATGACTTCTCGTCCATCAACTGCTCACCTCCTTGCTCAACGAACAACAAAACTTTAACAGTAAGGAAAATTGTACCGAAGTCAAGCGTATTCTCGCTGAGAACGGGGATGGCAACACATTGGCCAAGCACGATGATCTTTTCAGCACCACAGTGGAAATTGCTGCTACCTTGTCGAAAAGACCGAGACAATCTCTACCAATACTCTGAAGAAGCATACTATTTGGCAAATGAGTAGCGCGTATGCATTGCTCTCCGACGGCACAGTCGCGCAAGGCTATGCGAGGCGACGATGATAAATGCGACTCGCGAAGAACAATTTGATATCCAGCGAAACAAGCTGACATTGAGAAGTTCTACCACCACTGCGGAACGACCATCGACGAGAAAACCTGTTGCGACGAGCGTGCCAATAGGGTATAATGATATCTGTAGCTTCGGATTGCAGTATGTTCTACACAGTTCCTGCAAGAAACGTGCAATGTGAGGTTGCCAACAACCTTTAGCATATGTTCGAATAGAACCGGTGGACGCTTATGAAAGCAATAAGCCGACTCCTCATAACGCTCAGCTACATTCTGACGATCTCATGCTTGTTGCCGGTTTCAAAAGCTCAGCAAACGGCACAACAGCACGAGGCTGAGCATATCCTAGACGCGACAGGTGTTACCGGTGGGCTCGTTGTCCATATCGGCTGTGGAGACGGAAAGCTTACAGCCGCGCTGCATGCCAATGACAGCTACCTGGTTCACGGTCTGGACGCTGATGCAGCCAACATCGAAGAAGCTCGGGTGCATATTCGCTCCCTTGGCCTCTACGGTAAGGTATCCGTTGAGCGCTGGAAGGCCAGCAGTCTGCCATACGTGGAGAACTTAGTGAATCTGGTGGTCTCTGAGGACCTCGGCGATACTGCGATGGATGAGGTTATGCGGGTGCTGTGTCCCAACGGCGTGGCGTATATCAAAACAGGCGATACGTGGACCAAGACGGTCAAGCCACGTCCTAAGGAGATAGACGAGTGGACACATTACCTGCATGATGCAAGCGGCAATGCCGTGGGACGTGATTTGGCTGTCGGGCCACCACGACGCTTCCAATGGGTCGGTAGCCCAAGATGGTCGCGGCATCACGACCGGATGGCCAGCATGAGCGCATGCGTCTCTGCTGGTGAGCGTATATTTTACATCATCGACGAAGGCTCGCGCGCATGCATTCAACTGCCATCAAAATGGACACTTGTAGCACGGGACGCATTCAACGGCACAATCCTATGGAAGCGGCCCATTTCGTCGTGGATTACCCAACTGTGGCCTTTCAAGAGTGGCCCGGCTCTACTTCCGCGGCGGCTGGTCGCCTCTGGGGACAAAGTCTATGTGACATTGGGACTGGATGGCACTTCGCTGAGCGAGCTTGACGCGTCGACGGGCCAAATAATTCGGACCTATGACGGCACAAAGATGACCGAAGAGATAATTCTATCGGAAGGTACTCTGTTCCTGGTCGTCAAGGATACTCCTGCGGCGACGAGGTGGAACGAGTACATGCCTAAGCATAGAACAATTGGACAGGCCAAGAGTCGCGTGGCCGATGAATGGCCGTGGGATGAGGCAAATCGGTGGATTATGGCCATCCAAGCGGACACGGGCAACGTTCTGTGGCAGAAGCAATATCCAGCAGCTCCTCTGACGTTGGCGGCTGATGCGAATAGTGTGTTCTTCCACGATGGGGAGAAAGCCGTCTGCCTGGATCGCCAAACCGGAAGCGAGATGTGGAGCTCAGAACCGGTGGAAGTGACATCTCCGATGCCGACGAATTTTGGGCCGACGCTCGTCGTGTACAATGACGTTGTCTTGCTCGCGGGCGGGAATCCGTCGCGGATCCTGACAGCGCTGTCGGCCAAGACTGGGCAGACGTTGTGGACTTCCACATACGAACGCTCCGGACACAATAGTCCGCACGATCTTCTAATCATAGGTGATCTTGCTTGGGCGGGAGCAACGGCAGGCAGCGGGCATTCAGGTATCTTCACAGGGTGGGACCCATACACCGGCGAGGTCAAAAGACAGTTCGCTCCGGACGTTGATATTGACTGGTTCCATCACAGGTGCTATCGGTCAAGGGCGACGGACCGGTACATTCTGCCTTCAAGAGCGGGTGTCGAATTTGTAGACTTTCGAGCGGAACACTGGACCACAAACCATTGGGTGCGTGGCGGGTGCCTTTACGGCATAATGCCATGCAATGGTCTTCTGTATACGCCACCTCACAATTGTGCCTGCTACTTTGAGGCGAAGCTGAATGGATTCTGCGCCTTGGCTGCCGAGTATGAAGACCGGGAGCACCCTCAAGCTGTGCCGGACGCGGATCGACTTGAACGTGGGCCGGCTTACGCCAGGCCGGGCTCGACAGTACCGGGATTAGAGGATTGGCCAACTTATCGGCACGATGCGGAGCGCAGCGGATGCATCCAATCGATCATCCCAGCCGATTTGAGACTATCCTGGCAAACACAGCTTGGAGGCAGGCTAACCGGTCCCGTAATTGCCAAGGGCAAGGTTTATTTAGCGTCAGTGGACATGCACGCCGTCTATGCGCTCGACGAAGATAGCGGGGACGTACTGTGGAATTACACAACCGGCGGCCGGGTGGATTCACCTCCGACGATTTACAGAGGGCGGGTCATCTTTGGATGCGCTGACGGCTGGGTTTATTGTCTTGATGCATCCGACGGTGAATTAGTGTGGCGCTTCCAGGCGGCGCCGCAAAACTTGCGCATGACAGCGTTCGAACAGGTGGAATCGGTCTGGCCTGTACACGGCAGCGTGCTCGTGCAGGATGATAAAGTCTACTGCGTTGCTGGCAGGTCGATGTTCCTGGATGGAGGCTTGCGATTCTTACAGCTTGACCCCATGACTGGCAGTAAAATCGCAGAGAGAATTCTTGATGACAGCGACCCAAACAGCGGCGAGAACCTCCAGGTGCATGTTAAAAAGCTGAATATGCCTGTTGCACTGCCTGACATTCTGTCGAGTGACGGGCAGTACATCTTTATGCGTTCACAGCGATTCGATCTGGAGGGCATTCGGCAAGCGATCTCGCCGCACTCGGGTAACCATGATGAGCAGGGTTCCCAACAGTATGGCGAGGGAGTGCATCTGTTTTGCCCCACGGGTTTTTTGGAGAACTCATACATGCACCGGACATATTGGGTGTTTGGCAGGAGCTGGGCATCGGGGGCCGGTGGTTATTATAGAGCTGGCAGATTTGCCCCGGCGGGGCGGATTATGGTGTTTGATGATTCTCACGTTTACGGATTTGGGCGCCAGCCGCAGTACTATAAATGGAGTACACCGCTGGAATACCAGCTCTTCGCCGCCGAGAAATTTCCTGAAAGCCAGACTATCGAGTATAACTGGACTAATACTTCAGTGCCGCTTCTGGTCCGCGCGATGGTTTTGGCCGATAAGACGCTATTCATCGCTGGGGCAGCGGATGTTGTCGATGAGGAGGAAGCGTTCGACTACTGGTCCGCTGACCCCAATGACCCAAATACTGACCCCAATATTCCGGCAAAGCTTTACGAGCAGGACGCCGCGCTGCAAGGGCAAAAAGGAGCTTTGCTCTGGGCCGTGTCCATCGCTGACGGTAACCAAGCAGCTCAATATAATCTCGAGTCACTGCCTGTCTGGGATGGTATGGCCGCAGCCAACGGCCGACTTTACCTTTCGACGAAAAATGGCATGGTCAAATGTTTCGTTGGTGTGAACTATCCTCCCAGAGTGAATGCCGGCGAGGACCAAAGCATTTATCCGAAGGCCCAAGCAGTACTGGACGCAACTGTCACGGATGACGGGTTGCCAAGAGTCGACCCTTGTGACCCGTCCAGCGATCCAATAGGCCTAACTACAAACTGGTCTAAGCTTGAAGGTCCGGGCGAGGTTACTCTCGGTGACCCTTGTGCTGTTGACACAACTGCCTCGTTCTCGCTGTGGGGCAAGTACACACTACGCTTGACTGCCTTTGATGGTGGTGCTTCATATTACGATGACACCAATGTCTTTATGTGCAGGCCGGGCGATTTAGATTGTGACAACGACGTGGACGTGTTCGACTTGGACGAATTTGCCGCACGATGGCTGCAGAGCGAATGTGACGACGTCAACGACTGGTGTGGCGGAGCCGATCAGACAGCGGCTGAAAGTGTGGATCTTAGTGACTACGCGATTACGTCCTCAAACTGGCTGTTGGGTGTTCATCCTGCGGCTCCGACCGACCTCGTCGCTGAGCCTGGTGACCGCCAGATCTCGCTGGACTGGGACGACAACACCGAGACCGACATTGCTGGTTACAATGTGTATCGCTCGCTTACTCCCGGCTCCGGCTATACGCGCCTTAACCAATCGCTGCTGACTGATTCGGAGTATGTGGACACCAGTGTGTTCAATTGTATTACGTACTACTATGTCGTCACGGCACAAGATATTTTTGGATACGATTCTGTTTTTTCCGATGAAGTCCCTGCAAGTCCAGGTATCCAGCCGGTAATCAGACTGTTGGCCAGCATGGGAGTGACAACCAGTGGGGCCAACGTCAGCAACTGGGAAGATCAAGCGAAGAATAATGATGCCAGGCAGGACACGGCAGAGGACCAGCCGGTTCTGGTCAGCTCGGCTATCAATGGCGAACCGGCCATCGACTTTGACGGGGCCGGTGACCACCTGGATGTGGCCGACAGTGATGACATCAACGTGGGCGGCCCGTATTCCGGCAAAGCGCTGGCGGTCGTTTTCAAAACCGGCAGTGACATCATCAGCCGCCAGGTGATCTGGGAGCAGGGCGGAGGAATCCGTGGTCTGAGCTTCTATCTGGACGACGGCAGTCTGTATATCAATGGCTGGAACCTTGGCGAGACACAGACGCAGTGGGGGCCGACGAGCCTGAATACCCCGGTTTTTGTAGACACGGCCTACGTGGCAATGTTGGTGATGGACGCCGGTGCCGGTACGTTTGAAGCGTTTGTCAACGGCACCAATATTGGCAGTGCCGGCAGCGTCGCCCAGTTGCACAACCACAGTGGTGATTGTGCTTTCGGACACAAAGAAGGGGCAACGAAGTTCCATGATGGTACGGGCACTGGCGCGGGCAACTTTGCCGGCCAGATCGCTGAGTTCTATCAGTACAACGAAGCCCTGCCAACCAGCGATCGCCGGACGCTCGAGGGCGTACTTATGACCAAGTATGGTATCGGGGTCTGAGGTAACGAAAAGCTCGCCTAAATACAAGCCGGGTTACCACGACGGAGGTTCTGTTTTCCGGCGAGACCATAGAGAATTGGGAAAGTCGAGGTGGACCACGCCATTGGAATATCATCTTTCTTCCACAAGCAAAGAATCTGAAATCGTGAGGATGGCGGCTCTATCTTGTGATGAAGGATGGACGCGTATTGTCTGTGGTAGGCAAGTAGCTACCAGTGCCCAATCCTCGAAGACAGCGCAAGCAGCAGGCTACTTCAGTCTTTTCCAAAGAGGCTTTGGGTCTTTGAGCGGCTGGCTGCTTGACCGTTGGCTGAACACGGTCCCCTAACCGCCATCTCACGCTGCCGAAGCTATACAAGGAGAGATGGCGTTGAATGAAGTCAAATTAGCTAGTGCCAACTGCGGGCTCCCGCCACATTGATTTCGCAAGTAGGAACGAAGGACGGAATAGCTGTGGACATAATACGACAATCGTCGTTTATTTGATGGCTGCGGGTTCTGTCGGTATGAATTTAGGTGGTGTAAGTCCCTAAGGTTTTCTACGAGGCCAGGCGCAATCACTGCCCTGCCATTCTTACAAGCGCCAGAACAGTCAAGAGACCGAGCAAGAGCAATACGGCTCGGAATATCCGCGTCATCTGTGTCTTCGGTTCCACAAGCCGCCATATAAAGGCCCAAACTGCTGCAATGAGCCCTATACGCAAAGCAAAGGATATGATGTCTGCAAACATACAGCCATTATAGCCTACTTTAACATTGTATGTCAAGCAAAAATCGCCTATTTTAACAGGGAGCCTTGCTTAGAAAACGGGCCGCCCAGATGCAGCGGGTCGCCGTCCGACGGCATATGCTGCCATACTGTATAGCTGCCTCTTCGCGGTTGGTAGGCTAACAAAAGGCCTCTATGCCTTTTCGGAACCGGCGGCATAATTGACCAAAGACCACACAGAAGTCGCTAAACTTGTACACCGGGATCATCGCAGGTCCATTAGACGCACGACATGGTAGGTTGCCGCTATTACAGTACTGATAAGCCGGTTCTTTGCAGGTTTTCCGTACAAGTCATCGAGCAGGTAAAACTCTTCGGCGGACGGCATTTCTTAATATTTTGGGTACAAATTTTTTAAAGTCATTTGACAAGATAAGCCGAGTAGAATGCGAGGATGTTTGTGGTTTCACAGGTTTTCTAATGTTTAATTTAGGAGAGTAACGATGCATTTTTTGGAAGAAACAAAGAGATGGCTTGGTGAGATTACTGAAATTGCTCTATTGTTCATCGCCCTTGGGATTGCAATTGAAATCCTGTTTGGCCCCGAAGTTCTCTTTTTTGGAGAAATTGTCACCAATCTTACCGCATTGCTTCGCAGTTTAGGGGACGCTGGGCTTGCTGGTCTGATTGCTTTGGGTATTATTCTCTACCTGTTTCACAGAAAGAAAGCTGTTGTACAGGGCTAATACCTGTTCTTCGTCCACGCAAGTGGCACAGACTAAGACGTCTGGTTAGGTAGATTGTCACGCGATTGGTCTACTCTGGCTCTACGCACGGGTATTCACGTGACTGCTTAGTCAATTCGTGTCTGTGTTAGCGCTGATAGAGCGTAGCGGCGTCAGACGTAACAGAATCTGACGAAACGTTGCCGGGCTCACACATAAAGTGGCTATCTGCTGTGTAGATAGAAACTAGGAGCGAGTCTCGACGATTCGTCGATAGGACAACCAGCAAAAGAGGGGGAATAAGCACGTTTCCCCCTCTTGTCTGACTGTTGCTAATACCTACGGATCAGCAACAAGTGCCTCACCGGAATTAATAGACTCAGCGAGATCGGCAGCCTCTTTGCAGCGGCCGGAGTCAATCAATTTCTGTATCTTAGCCACAGCCTCACGTACGCTTATCCGCCTTCCAGCAAGATCCACCACCTCGCAGCACTCCGTCAGATAGTCATATTGCACATTAAGCAACAGGGCTGCGAACTGAGCTTTTGCTCTCACGCAGGGATCGCTGCGTTCTTTCCCGGTCACTTGGAGTGCCGCGCACAAACTGCCGTCAAAGCCTTCGGGAGTCTCTGGATGCAAGCGCTTTGCACCCGTCGCTCCATCACATATCCGTTTCCAGAAGCCTTGGGTCCTGGGGTCGCAATTCTTCGTTACGATGGTTGTCCAGTAGCCCTGGACAGTTGCTCGTGGCCAAGTCGGACCTTTCGGGTTGAAGCAATCGAAGTTGTAACAATCGAACACCAGCCCAACGTGCAACCACTCACAATTCTTAAGCGGTCGATCCGGTTGAATCCACTTGACCTCCGTACCACCTGGGATCGGACGGACAACAAGTGGACTACCGGCGTTGGCACCCCAAGGCTCTCCTGTTTGGACAACGAAGCCTATTGCATCTCTTACATCCAGGCAGTCAAATTTCATTCCAAGAAAATCCAGCTCGAAATTGGTTACTTCAAACCCTGTGTTATTATGAACATCGAAGTTGACCATGATCTGTACGATAGCCTGAGGTGATTTCGACTCTAAGATCGCTTCATTGATGAAATGTCCAGCAGTTTCTCCTGATTCTGCCATGACCTCATAAGCAACGAGCACGGCTCCATCAGATTCGCCCACCGGGATTAGAAGCTCCAGATCCGTACCTTCCTCCACTTCTACCGGTTGCTCATCTATGACTTCCCAAGCGTCAGGCCCAAGCACGGGGACCGGGCCCATTCTGGGGTCCCATACAAGCTGCTCCAACGGGATCAGATTGCCCGGACCGGGCAGGATAGCGACTTGACGCCTGACAAGTATGGGACCTTCTCCTGGTGGTTGGCCAGGCGGGGGATCAAGCCAGGTGGGAGAAATGCGAATCCGGTCGATGACGTTGCCAAGCTCATCAATCGCCCAAAATTGCCAGGGTAAGGGCACTTGAGCCACCTTCTTCTGACAGTACTCCGGTTCATCCGCGCAGAACGGGAAAACGGGTCTCAGCGGTTTGCCGTTCAGGTTGATTTCAATCCCAGAGTGAATGTCCTGGCGTTCCGCATACTTGACGGTAATCCAGTGGTAGCCCGCAAGCCCGGCAGGAATCGTTATCTGATCCGATTCGAACCACGACAGGTGCGGAATGGATAATATCTCTTCGCCCCAGTCGGTTTTATCATCGAGGAACACATAGGCGTCGTCGTCACTTGTCAGTGTCAATACGTCGTTTTGATTGAAGTGGACCCAACCGGTGAAAATGGCTGCGAACACATGATGAGCTGACTGCCCGCTGGCATTATCTCCCACACTCTTCAAAGGATTCCAGTCTTCGTCACCTGACATATGACCATCAAGAGACAGGAAGCCACCCTTGAGATCAAACTCGCCGATACTTGAGCGGTAGTGGCCAGTCGCGACGGTTTTTCCTGACGCCAAGTTGACGAGATACTCGGCATTCCATACGTACAGTGGCGTCGGGTCGCCACCCCAGGCATCCCATACGCCGGTGTTGTAGTTGTAGTTGTCATAATACGTGATTGCGAATCTTCCCCCGGCCATCCCTTCTGAAGCAGCTACTGCCAATACAGTGAGCAAGACGCCCAGCACTATCTTCCTTCTTTTTGTTACGAGAGTATTCATTGTTCATCCTCCAACTTAGTAGTTGACAAAAGGCACCACAAAAACACAGCATAGAAATCCGTTTACCTGAGAAATTACCGCTTCTACTCCATAGACTCATCACCTCCTTTCGACGTGGCCTTGTTAGCCATTGTCCTTGCCACTCTGAGCCCGCAGTCATATGGCACACCGCCCTGTTCAGTAGAGAAATTGCGTATTTCAGGATATGATAGACCGGAAATGCCTTGTGGTGGTGTGATTAAGACTCGGCCATCTCCGGTACGGTTGCAGATTCCGTTGGTGCACCGGCGCCCGTCTTGGCCTTTCGTACAGCTTTTTCCGACACGAGCTGACATGGCAATCCTTTACCATGCAAACCAGCTACTCAAAAAAGCTTCGGGAGCTAAGAAAACCTGAAACGAACGATGCTTGCCTTACCCCTAAACTAACACAATATCATAAGACTCTCCTGTGCCGGTCAACAGCGGTAAATACCTTTTTTGGGAAAAAAGTGCAAAAAAGCAAGATGCGCATAACCAGGTTCCGCCAAGCTACATTATTGGCTCCAAAGTGAGGATTAGGTCGGCCCTATGTGAGTCTATTTAAGTCTTTTTCGTGGTTTCCGGCCAGCCGAAGATCTCACCAAGCGGCCACTGCGAGCCCGTCATTGACCCAATCCGAACCGGAAAGACTCGCCCTGCTCTTTTCAAAGCGGCGATGCGGTTAGGTCAAAGAGAGTATTCTCAGCACATAGTATGAAGGAATTTCGAGGCCAATATCACCAATACCATCGCGTGGGCATTGCAGCAGGCGCACAGAGAACGGAAGAACAAACTCTGCGAAATAGATACTACCTGACCAAGCGATACAAAGGGACTCGCGGGTCCGCCTTGCGGTCAACGCGATTTGCCCGGCTCTTTTACTCCGCGAAAACCGATGATGCTACTTTCCTTTAGAGGCAACTGTGTAGCCGCGGTGATCGCATCACATGCAGCGGGAACGGCCATCCACGAACCGCCTCGCACCATCCGAAATCCGTCCAGGCCCACATGATACGGAGTTGAATACCAATCCAATGTCCACTCGGCCACATTGCCTGCGATATCGCACACGCCGTAGGGGCTATTGAATTTATCGAAGCTACCCACCGGTGCCGTAAAGGCAAATCCATCGTCGTCGCCGTCATAATTACAGCGGTAAACACCACCGGCGTTCGGTGCCTCGTCACCCCAGGGATAGCGCCGCTCAGGCATGGGATTCAGATGCTTTTTCGTTGCGTCGCCGTCCAAATAGATCCCGCCGCGAAGGGCCTTCTCCCATTCCGCCTCGGTCGGCAGTCTCAAACCACACCACTGTAGAAAGTTCACGGCATCGTACCAGGACGCATACGTGACCGGATAGTTTTCGCGGCCCGCCTCGACGCTGTATGTGTGATCGCTGTGTCGAATGACGCCGCAGCGATCCGCGCTGGCCATGCGCCTATCCCAACCGGCTCCTTCACCACCGACCTCGTTAAGGTAATCCGCGTACATCCCAACGGTCGTCTCATATTTTGCTACATAGAAAAGGGAAAGATTGAAGCTCGGTTCTGTCTCTCTCGACTCGTCATACCCGCCGCCGGGGATACTTTTCATGACAAATTTGCCTGCTGGGACCTTTATCATCTTAATGCCTCGAACACGAATCTCCACTTGGCTCAAATCTCTGAAGCTTGTTTCCCCCGTTCCCCACCAAATGACCTTTTTATGTCCCGGTTTCTCAACAATATCAAAGCCGTTGCCCCGAAGACTGCTCGCAGGTGCCAACTGCCAGTTGCTTCCGAAGTCTTTGCTGTACCGGATAAAGACATAAACGGGCCTTGCCGGCGAAATGTCAGGGCCCTTTATATCGTACTCGATCACCATCTTGGGACCGCCCAGCTCCGTCGGCTCTTGCCCGACCTTAACATTGGAGATCTCCAGCCATTTGCAATGAGAACAATCACAAAGCATCGTAGCTACCGCGATAGCCAGCAAAGCACTGTGGAACATTGTTTTCCTTCCTCGCTCAAACCGACTGATTGGAGGCCTTTTTGCCCGGATCTGGCTACTGATTCGAGCAGGCCATGGAACTACAACACAAAAACCGTCAATCTTGCTCAGACCTTTTCTGGTACAACCCAAGGTTTTCTGTAGTTGGCCTTTAAGTACTTATTGGCTTCGGCATCATTCACAAACGTTTCGGTTGTGCCATCAAATCTGAGCTTGCGGTTTCCAACCCGATAAGAGATATTGGCAAGATGGCACAACAGCATTGAAAAGTGCACTTCTTCGACATCGGCTTTAGGTTTCTTCCGGGTGCGAATACAGCTTATAAAATCGTCAAAATGCAGATCCACTATACTGCCGAATTTGAATTTGGCAGGCTCTGAGACGACTGCCTTGCTTTCCCGGATCTTGCTATCGCCCTCGAACACCTGCCATCCACCTCCGTGCCTGCCGAAACACATGAATCCTTTAGTTCCGCATATTTCTACCTTTGTTGCAGAGAACGGCCAATCAGGAAACTTGGTTTTGTCTGTCAAATGAACAATGCGGTGCATATAAGGCGACCAAAGCGACGCTTCGAAAAGCATCGTAAGCTTGCCAAACTCAAAAGTCGCGAATTGGGTATCCGGCTGCTCTCTGCCATCGTCGAAGTAGTAGACCCCGCCCGCGTTGCAGACGGTCTCCGGGTATTTCTTATCAATCAGGTATCGTGCCAAATCAACCTGGTGGATCATATCAGCCATAATATAACCAACGTAAAAATCCCACAGCCGCCAGAACCACCTGCCGGGACGATAGGGCAGCATAGGTGAGGGGCCGCACCACAAATCATAATCCAGGCCTTCCGGAACCGGCTGTTCGTCCGCCACACCGATAGGCCCGGCTTCCTGCATCAGAAATACGCGAGCCAGATGAACGTCGCCCAGTTTGCCACTGCTGATGTACTCTGCGGCCTTGGCCGCATAAGGAGCACTACGGCTTTGAGTGCCAACCTGAACAATCCTACTGTACTTACGGGCCGCCTCTACCATCTTTCGCCCGTCCCAAACGCTCAGTGACAACGGCTTCTCCACATAGACATCTTTTTCGGCCTGACAGGCCATTATAGTACCCAGCGCGTGCCAGCGGTCGGATGTGGCAATAACAACAGCGTCGACCTCCGGGTCGTTGAGCACTCTGCGAAAATCCTGCACAAATTGCGGCTTGTATCCATGTCCCTCAACTACGATCTCGGCAGCTGGCCCATAACAGCGGGTATCTGCGTCACAAATGTACTTAATCTTGACATCCGACCTTTTCACAAGGCTCTGCAAGAGCGCTCGTCCCCGACCGCCGACACCCATTATTCCCAAGATGACCTTTTCCGCAGCAGCAGAACTCGTGCCTCCGGACAAGACAGAGAGAGTTGCGGCTGTCCCTATCGAACTTTTCAAGAAAGCTCTGCGATTTATTGATCTCATCTTTCTTCTCCTATGACTTGACTACCCAAAATAGCTCATTGACATCCGTCACCTGATAGGCCGCTCCGGCAATAAGTAGGCACGCCCAACGATCAAAACCGCACACGACCCTCGCGAGTCAGCGACCTGGCGGCCACCATCGTAACGCAACGCTCAACACAATTCCACATCGTTTTATAAGCATTTGGCGCCAAGAGTTGCCCTGCTTTCGCTCGGCCCATCCTACCTGGACCACCAACAATATCATATCATGGCTAAACCGTCGCTCTTTTTGCCGGAACAGGAGACGTGCAAGAACAGCCGTCCCAGTCACATCCTTGCAAAAACAGCCCATCGCAATCATAATAGAACCAATTCTGTAACCAAATATCGCGCATAGAAAAAATAGAGGACTAAGCAAAACCATGGAGGTCAGAGAAGAGAAGTTCACGGTCAAAACCTATGAGTGCCAGGTAAATGGGAACGCCAAAATAGCCTCACTGATGCAGTATCTTCAGGAAATCGCCGCCCTCCATGCACAACAGCTTGGCTTTGGATATGGCAGATTGAATGAAATAAACAGCTACTGGGTCTTGTCAAACATTAGAATGGAAATCGCCAGGTTTCCAAAATGGAATGACGAACTCACAATAAAAACATGGCCCAGCGGGCACACTCGTCTGATAGCTACAAGAGAATTCGTTGGTAAAGATCAATACGATTGTGAGTTGTTCAGAGCCGGTAGCGAATGGATGGTATTGGACAGACAGCGCAATCGACCAAAGAACTTGTTCCATCTCGGCCTGGATTTGCCGCTTCGCGGACCCAAAGTGTTGTCGGGACAACTGAAAAGACTGGAACCCCAAGAAAATTACAGCGAAATCGACCGAGTGCGTGTGCCGTACAGCTCAATTGACTTGAACGGCCACGTCAACAACACAGAATATGTGCGATGGGGTATCGACGCATTGAGAAGAATATTCAAGGTCAAGGGAAATATTCATTTTCTCCAGGCCACCTATCTGTCCGAAGTCTTTGAGGGGGACGACTTGGAGCTGCTGGTTGCTTCCGACAAGAGCACACGCTTTCATGTTCTTGGCAGAAAATCAGAAGGCAAAAGCAACGTATATGTGATGGAAATCTCCTGCTGACTGCCGCACTACCAGCGGGGCAAGAACGCATACTTCACTGTCCAGCGGCAGTCATCAATCAAGCTGCGATGAGGCAACAGTTGAAACTGGTAAACACCTCAGACCCTGTGCTGCGGTGGCGTGGTCTATTCCAATGTGGTTCGGGGATGCCGCCCAATAAAACTGACGACCATGTGGCAACCTCAAGCGCAAGAGCCCCGCCAAGCGGGGTCCAAGCTCGGGGATGGCTGTGTATTTGACACCCGGCTGAACACGTATTCCGAAAGGAATCTATGGACTGCTGCGGCCGGGAGAGGCGGAAGCGGCCTGCCAGTTTATTACGTCATTGCCATAGTCCTCAGCATCCTTGCGAGAGAGTGATGAGCCGGCACCGTCGGCAGCGGTTGGCCATGGGTCATCGCCCACTGGATGCGAGCCGTCACTGTAATTCACCCGATCCACACGAATGTAATAACGCTCACCTCCCACCTCATCGCCTGGCTTGGAAAGCTGTATCTTCTCG
>Ga0209427_10000875_pt1 | contig 33468 bp, 58 predicted proteins | sample DeeMarSWOR136_30_FD_187465 | JGI IMG/M metagenome (GOLD analysis project Ga0209427, IMG submission 187465) | Marine sediment microbial communities from White Oak River estuary, North Carolina - WOR-1-36_30 (SPAdes) (version 2) | ecosystem: Environmental > Aquatic > Marine > Intertidal zone >...
ATCGAGCAGTAAAACGGCGACGGACGGATCCCGGCTTTCGCTCATGATCCGTTGTCTGCGTGTCGTGCCATCGATCATCGGATGGGGTCTTCCCAGCGTGTAGGTCTCATCGCCCATGTCGATCAGCGTATGCTCAGAACTTCTGTCCGGATCGGCGAGTTTGTAATGGGGATCCAGGGGCGCGTTTGAATGGACCACGATACCGGCCTCACCCAAGATTTGCTGAGATTGGTAGCAAAAGGTCCCACCAGCAAATAGTCCCCTGTCAATTGTTCCGTTAGATGCTGCCGCTAATGTTTGCCTGGCTACTGTAAGATCTCCAAAATTTATACCGTTACCAACAGATGATATTGTTATATATTCTATAGTGTTGATTGGTCCAGTTCCACCAGCAAATAATCCTCTATCACCGACTGAGTGGTCAGGCGTTATACTGCCGTAACCCGACGACTCACCATCAGACTTTCGGGCGATGACAAATTTATCGCCAGGCACCAAACCAACTATCTCATACGCGCCGACGGATTCTTCTGTGTTAGATTCAATCGACCAATCTGATTCTTTTATTACAATAATTCTGGCTACATCACTCAGTTCTCCAGAAATTTTGTAAGGCATTTGAATTTACCTCCTATTTTTTGGGCCATATTTTCTTTTTTGCTTTGCGAAAGTGAAATTTTTGTTAAACGAGAACCAAACATCATAATAATTTGGCTCGTCTGCGAATTTTGGCCTTTCATTTATCTGCTTCTTGTTTGGCCAGTAACACCAGTCCAGGACACACTGCGTATCATCGTCTCTGAGATACAAAACATATGCATGTCCTCCCCCTTTAACATCCCCGGCTGCTATTCTAACCTTATAGTCTGGAATACCCGCTATCAAAGACAAGGATTTTATTAAAATAGCACCATCTTCACAATCCCCGCGCATTGAGGTCATCGTGTCTTCTGGATTTTGCCAAAACTCTAATTGACCCTTTGTTTCCTCATCGCCTGTATAAACCAAATTCTCGATGACAAACATCAAAATCTTGTATATTGTTTCATCATCATTTTTACCAACCAACTTATATTGCTTAGTCTTTTCTTCTAAAATATAACTTTTATCAAAAATAAACGTTCTTACGTCTCTTGGGCGGCCATATTGGGCATCGTAAATAACAGGCTTTCTTGGCCATTTATTAGTCCACTCTTTGGCTCTTTTTTGCTCCTGAGGAGACATTTTTCTAGGCATTTTATCACCCCTGAAATCGGATTTAGATCCAATATTTCAGTGTATCGGGTGATTCAATAAGACCTAAAACGAAAACACACCATTGTGTTTTGTTTGGCAACTTACATCTACATGAACCTCAAAGCCAAGCTCACGTAAAACTCGACAAACATAATAATCCTCTGACAAATATTCTCCGTCATAAACTCCGACTTTAAATATGTCATATTGTGGTATTTCTATATTGGCGTCCCCTCTTGTATGAGGGTTGCCGCGGTAAACATCGTTGTTTTCTTTAGCATATTCGACCAAAGCTTCCACGGCCGGACGAGAAAGCATGAAAACCGCTGTGCCTATTCTGTCCATTGTAACCAGATTATTTCCTTTGTCTTCAATAAGTTTTCCTGTATTATAAACAGGTGAATTATCAAACTTGTTATAACCCTTTAAACGAACAGGAGCTCCAATTACGTCCTTTTCATGCGCTATAAGTTTTACCAATTCATCCGCATGAAGGTGTATGTCGGCATCTAGAAATAAAAGATGTGTAAATCTTTTATCATAATGAAAATAAGAAAGTATAGTATTCCTACCTCGTGTTATTAAACTTTCATTCCCCAGCGTCATAAGCGTTATAGGCAGGCCACGTTGATAATAAGATATGATGGAATGCGTATGATCACTATTTAACATGCTGTTATAACACGGTGTTCCTATAAATAGATTAAGCTTTATCTTCTTGTCCATCCTCTAAATCCTCCTCTTTATTTCTATCCTTATACAAGAAATCATCGGAAATATAATCTTTTAGACCGATTCTGCGCGCGGACTTCTTGTATTCCTTGCCAAACGCCTCGTACATTTTATCCAAAAAATCATATAACGTATCAATACCCTTTGTGACAGCTATCTCTCCACCTTCATTTGATATAAACCCATGACCACTTGATTGTAAATGGTTGTTTACCAAAACAAAAGCGTCTTTGGGATCTATTCCAAATTGTTCCAGATATTCACATGTACCGACATTCAAACGACCGGTCATCTCTACATCTCTAACTGCATGTAAAAATGCCGTTTTTACGTGCTCTTCAACCTCACACTTTTCGAAATCCTCTTCGTCCCAATTCTCTGGGATTTCATAGGTTTCCATGATTTCTCTGTAGGCATCCTGATACATACCTATTTCTTTCAAAGCGCCTTCGACGTAAATATTAGTGTCTGAAATATTTGCAACTTTTTCTTCTATATCAATCTGTAAAAGTTCCAATTCGTAGTACAAATCTTCTAGATCTATCCTTATGGTATTATCGCCGACAGCCTCTTCGTAATAATCTTGCCCCTCTGGTACGGCTTTAATTCTATCTTTAACTTTATCTCTTTTACGTAGCAACTTATTAAGTTCTACCTTCTCCCTGCGCAGCTTAAAAATATTCTCCTTTAGGGCTCCTCTTTTTCGTTCTATTTTCGCAAGGCATTGTTTCAAACGTCTGTAGGGAGATTGAGCGATCATGCTCAGAGACATAAGCTTGCCGGTGGCTTGAGAATTTTGACGGCCAAAAACTCTAGAAGCCCTGTTTATTTCTGGCATGTTTTCGGCAATTTTGGCGAGCTTCTTTTCATCAATCGCGTGAAACTCCACTAAAGCATTTGCATTTGGATCTGCGGCCCTTGTGAAAATCTGTAAGAATCTATTATCTTTATCAATAAGTTCTGCAATATTTTTAACTGACAGATCTTTAATGCTGTCGTCAATTGGTACTACTGTTCGGTCCTTTTCCATTGTTCCTCCTTTGTGACATATCCAATCATTAAATCTTCTATGAATATAATCTCGTCGTTATCCAAATTTCTAGGATAAAATATGTTTATTACACAGTTTTCCACCTCGCTGAAAGTTGCCAAAAGTGGAACACCTTTCCAAATGGTAAAAAAATTACTAACAAAACCCTGGAAACTAGTTCGTTGTAATTTATTTTCCGCTACATATTCATCAGTTTTCGTGAAACTCATAACTCTCCTTTCGGCGGCTTTTAAATTGTTTCTTTGCTAAAGGTGATTTAAGAGAACTTGTTCTCTTATTTGTTATTCTAGTATATTTGTTATTCTATTATAGCGGTTTCCCTTTTTGGGAATTCTCGGTTTCCTTTATTCCAAATCGGACAATTTTTTTATTGTGCTATTGGCTTCCTTTTCAATCATTTTTACGTGTAAGTGAAGTGTTTCCCAATTATTGACGCCGCTATCATGGACACCTAGCTCATAAACGATTATGCTTCTACCTAACCATTTGTCTGGGTGTTTGATTATATAACCTTTATTTTCCATGTTTTTAATATGTTCTGAAATGTGGCCAGCACTACTTATGCCGGTTTTTTTGGCTATTTCCTCCAACTTAAAGGCCATGGCTACCTTTCCCTTTTTATAATAATCATTATATATCTTTTTAGCCAGACCACTTCTCATTGGAACTCGTATGACGCTTCTAACCATAGTATGCCATACCCTACATTCTGCGGTTCCTACCCACCTAATAAATTCTGGGCAATCGATTAATTTATATGGAGTTGCCAAAAATGGAGGCTGTCTTTGCCCCTGATATTTATCCATAATTCAATAAATCTCCTTTCCTTTATTTAACGCATTCCAAGAAATCTTTGATCAATCAACAAGTTGGGATCATGTTTTTCATATTTAGAACATTCCCTAACCATGTGATCGTGCACATCAATGTCTAGCAAAAGACAAGAAGTTTGAACAAATATTTCGTCTTCTGCCTCCATCTCTTCTATCTCTTCTTCATCTAAAGGTTCTATTATACGCGCTATAAGATAGACACAATCAAGACATTTAGTTCCTTTAGGCAAACCAGCTATATCTTTCTGAATCATACGATATACCTCCGCACTATATATTTTGTTTGCCCGTCCAAAAACCGTTATTTTGCCTGATCTACAGTAAAGAATACATCCTTACCCCTTTGATTGTAGGCCCTACTAATTGTACTGTCGGTCTTACCATCCTTGATCTTTCCCTGGGCTTTCAGTCTTTTAATTTTATTGTTAATGCTTTCTCTAGACCTGCCAGGAAACATAACTTCCAATTCTTTAATGGTTTTAGTATGATAGAACTCTATCAGCTTTTTTTCCTCTGTGTAAGACCATCCTTTTCTTCGTGCCATATTAATCACTCCTTTCATCATAAATTTTAATTATTTACAGCCTTTACCTTTTTTTCTCTTGGGCTTCATAGATTACCTCCTTAGCTCTTTTTTCTTCGATTGACTCCTTTGTGATACAATCTTCTTTTTGCCATTAGAGAGCACCTCCGAGCTGAATATTTTAATCCAACACATCGTGGTCGTCCTCTATATACATAGAGGTTAGTTTATTCGACCATCATAATTTTAAGCGTCTGTTATGTAAAATATAGAAAGTCTTGGGCTCCCTGCGTCTGCCAACGATGTTAAATCTTGCGCTGTTCCGGCTAACATCTCTAAAAGCTGGACATATATTACGTTGTTGGTTCTATAAACATAGGGAGTGACATTAACATTCACACCGCCTTTTAATAATGATGCCATACAACTTAATACATTGCCTGATAGCCCAGACGATTCAATGTTCAATATTGCCCCACTGGCAGAAAGTGTAAAATCACCCGTTGTTGCACCCTTGGATATGTTGTCAGTTGCGGCTATTGCGTCACCATTAAATTTATTTATAAGTGTACATTTTATTGTGTTTGCGTTAGTACCATCCTCTATCAGAAGATCTACATTTCTAAAAACCCTTCCGCCAGTACCATCAGTTTTAAGAGCATCATTGACATCGCCAGGCAAAATCCAAGCTCTGACATTAAAATAAATAGCATTCACAGTGGCATCAGTTAAATAGTATTCAATAATACGGTTAGCGTCACAGGCAACCCAACCACTCAGGTTACAGTAAATATTAGCGACCTGTGTTTTTTCGGTTGCGACATTATAAGCGTTTACATTGCCTTTTTTTCTAAGGCTAAGGGTCTTGTCGGCAGCACTTGCCTTAAATGTGACAACAACATAGACCCACGATGCTCCGGAGGGTACTATGGAACTAAGATCTAAATCATGCCAAGCACCATCTCTTGTGAAGTTACCTACTAAAAAGTCATGTCCAGCATTATCTCCCCGATCAACAAGAACATCCCCTCTTCTTTTTATAAAATTTAGAAAGTTACTCATATTTTATCCCCCAGTTTAAGCGTCAGTCATATATAAAACTCTTATGTCTATATAGGTGGTAATAGTCAAACTTGTGATGTCTATATTTCCACCAGGATCACTTGTTAGCACAACCCTGATATTATTATCATAATTATCTACACCGGCATTAAAAGAAGCCGAAGAATCATTTCTAGCTAAGGAACCCATCGCCATTTTAACTATTCCTGATAAACCAGTGTTTTCTATTTCTAAAATTTGTCCATTAGCATTCAATGTAAATGCCCCAGTGGTTGCGCCTTTCGCAATATTATCCGTTTCTGCAATTGTATCCGCATTCCACCAAGAGCTAAAAGTACACTTTAAAGTGTTTGGATTTGTACCCTCTTCTATTTTCAGAAACCCATACCTGAGAACTCTTCCTCCAGTGCCATCAGTTTTAAGAGCGTCATTTACATCACCAGGCATGATCCAGCCAGCAACAACGAGGCTGATTTCTGTCACCTGCGCGCTAGAGGCTAAGTATTCAATAGTACGATTTGCGTCCAAAGGGAGCCAGGCATGCAGGTGTGCCCAATAAAGGCCGGTAACGACCCTGGCGGTTCGGGTATTATAAGCGTTTGTGTTTCCCTTTTTTCTAAGTACAAACGCTTGATCGGCGCTGTTTGCATCGATTCTACCAACAACATAAACCCACGACGCTCCAGAGGGAACTACTGAACTAAGATCTAAATCGTGCCAAGCACCATCTCTTGTGAAAGAAGCAACGGTGAAGTCAAAAGCATCTGGATCGCCACGATCAACAAAAACATCTCCTCTACGTTTTATAAAATTTAAGAAATTGCTCATATTTTATCCTCCAGTTTATTATATAAACCAACTTAATATTGTTATTTCTATAGAGATAGGACTGGCATGTCCCCAATATTCTATTTTTCTATTTTCATCTACAGATACAATTCCATGATATGTTATTGCTGAACTTGCTACCTGTTGCCAACAACGCATAACATTTTTTGCATTTGTGTTCCCATTTTTTCTAAGAACAAGCGCTCTTCCTGTAGAACCCCAATTAATTTGGATAAGAAGATTTACAGACTTAGTGCCAGCTGGAATAATAGAGCTCAAATCTAAATCGTGCCAGTTTTCATTTAATGTCAAATCCCCCTGGTCAAAATCAACGGAAGACACGTCCCCACGATCTGTGTAAGTATCTCCACCTCTTATTATAAAGTCTGAAAAATAACTCATATTCTATAATCCCCCATAAATAATTTATATAAACCAGCCCATAACACATAGATATACATTATCAAAAGGCGCTGAACATATATACTCTAATTTTCTATTTGAATCTAACGGCATCATACAAGTAGTATGATATGTAGTATTTACTACTGTAATTCTTGCAACAAAAGAATTTGGACCATTGACATTTCCATATGGTTTAAATCCAAAATACGTATTTATTGCGGAATCTCTTATCGCAACAGCCATCAAAACACCAGTTGCTCCTTCTGGAACTATAGATGATAAATCCAAATCATGATAATTATTGTCCATTGCAAGATCTGCCTCTGTCCAGTCATAATCTGCTGGATCTCCACGACTTATTAATCTACCACCGGCAGTTACGGAACCAGGTATGATCCATCCCCTTACCACCAAATCTACTTCTGTAAAAGCTGTATTCGATCCTCTATATTCTATAACTCTATTCGAATCTAATGTTATAAATCCATCTATACAAGTCTCTACATTTACCGCCGGTGTATATTGTAAAAGTGCATTTCTAGAAGTGGTATTTCCTTTTTCTCGAATCATAAGCCAAGAATTAGCAAGATCGTCCTTTAATCTAACCAACACATGAGCCAAATTTGCGCCAACAGGAACAATAGAACTCAAATCTAGGTCGTGCCAATCATTATCTGTAATAAAATCACCAACACCGAAATCAAAATCTGAACAGTCTCCACGATCCACATATGTATCTCCGCCACGCCTTATAAAATCTGTATAATTACTCATACCTTAGTCTCCACCCATATGTGGAATTGTAATATACCAAATCAAAGGCTGCATTATCATCGTTAATTATAAAATTTTCCGCGAGGCCCATAATTTTTTCGCCCGAGCCAGAAACTGTTACGTTATTAGTTCCACAATCTCCAGTAGCATCTACAAAGGAAACAGTATCTCCCATTATTGGACCGGCTGGTAGATTAACCTGAAAAGCACCACCAGACGCATCTAACAAAAGCCTGTCACCATTTGATGCTGTGAAAAGTCCGCTTTTTTCGTCCCAATGTTCTGGGGCTGTCAGAGTTGGAGCACCAGCTGAGCTTTCAGGAGTTACATTTCCATAACCAGTGGTCTGTCCATTAACATCTTCCGCCACAGCAAAAACATCTTGTTCTGAATTTAATCTAAATTTAATTTCATATGCACCAGAGCTTACATCTTCGTGGCCAAGATATTCGTTGCCAGATTCTACAAATACTCTTACCTTACAGTTTGCTCCAGCATTACCTGAAATAGAATAAGTTGCCATTATTTATCCTCCTATTATCTGATTACCCACCCTTCATCTGTACCTTGATAGATCAAATCGAAGGATGCGTTATCTGCATTTATTATAAAATTTTCTTCAAGTCCGGCGATTTTTTTGCCATTTCTGTCTATTGTTACATTGTGTGTTTCACAATCACCTGCTCCGTCTATAAATGAAATCATATCACTTGCGCTTGGACTAGCAGGTAGCGTGGCTGTAAATGCTCCACCAGTAGAATTCAAAAATATTTTATCCCCTGGATAAACATTTCCAGCACCGGTCATCTCTATCCATCTAAATGACATGGTTTTACCTCCTGGATTTTTATTCTATCGATGAGTTCTAACATCTCATCGAATGTATCTACTTGTGGATTTCGCTCTTTGGCTTGCGTAATCCCCCTTTTGAGTATCTCTTTGCTTTCTTGCCACCATTCTTGCTTGTCCTCGTGTTTGTGTAAGTTGGGTAGTTTATCCATTCGGTCCTCCTTTCTTGTCCTTGTAAACTCCAATAAAAAACACCAACAAAACATTGATAAATCTATAAAAAATAATTTCGTAATATTTACAAACTTTTAAACTTCTATCTCTACAGCATCCACGTCTAACCAACCTACAATATAGGTGAAGTGGATTAAGATGGTGTTGTAAGTCTAAAAGTATTTTTATCATATTATCCGTTAGATGTTGCTATTTAGGAAACCCTAACATAATTCAAATACGAAATACGGTTAGCCGTGGTTTGACCGTTTTGGTTTATCAAAATTTTTCCTTCGGTATATGATCCGGTCTGACTACAATCAACACCAGCCGCTTTTAAATCACCATTAAGGTATACATCACAGGTTGCAGAAGCAGGTGTTGAAAAATCACAATCAAAAATCCATGTTTGCCATGTATCCTCTTGTACAAGATTTGTTCCTATTTCATTCCAAGTAGCCCCATCATAGATAAATATACCATCAGTGGCAAAAAGAACATTAAGCTGAACGCCTGCTTTTTGTATTGAAAGGCGGAAACTATCGCCATTTGTTGATACACCTATAGCGTCATGATTTAAAGATAATTCACAACTAACAAGATCTCCGAAACTTCCAATATCAAGGTACCGTTCTGCTTTATGTTCAGCGCCAGCGGATGCGCCTGTATCAAATTTAAAACACGATTTACTATCAAATGTTGTCTGTGAACTTACGCCTGTGCCTGTATCACCGTTTGTCCAATCAGAAATATCAGCACAATCTTCGTCTTTATAATAATAAAATTCTGCATCAACATTTCCAAAACCTAAAGATTCTCCATCAGATTTTCGGCCCGCTACTAACTTTGTGCCAGATACTAATACTCCTATTTCGTAAGCACCCGCGGATTCGCTTGTATTACTTTCAATACTCCAATCTGATTCTTTTATCACGATAATCCTTGTCGCGTCTGATAATGTTCCTGATATCTTATATGGCATTTATTGTTCCTCCTAAGCGATATTAATATAATCTAAATATGTAATAAGGTTGGCTGTGGTAGCGGAATTTTGATCTATCATAATCAATCCGTCTTGAAAGCTTCCCGTTTGACTGCAATCAACATCGGATGCTTTTAGTTCGCCATTTAAATATATGTCACAAATAGCCGAAGCAGGAGTTGAAAAATCACAATCAAAAATCCATGTTTGCCATGTATCCTCTTGTACAAGATTTGTACCTACCTCATTCCAAGTAGCCCCATCATAAACAAACAAGCCATCTGTAGCAAAAAGTACATTAAGTTTTACATCGGCGTGATTAATTGCTATATGGAAACTATCACCGTTTGTAGACACTCCTATAGCATCATGGTTTACGGTTAATTCTACAGTAACCTGGTCACCAAGACCTCCAATGTCTTTATATCTCCGCGCTACGCCTCCAGGTGTAGCCCCCACGTCGAATTTAAAACACGATCTACCATCAAATGTGGTCTGGGAGCTTACTCCAGTGCCCTGATCATTGTCTGTCCAATCAGAGATATCAGTGCAATCTTCATTAGTATAGTGTCGTACCGCGGCAATATTTCCATAACCTGACGATTCACCATCCGCTCTTATTCCAACAATAGTTTTTTTATCGGCATCAAGTCCGGTTATCTCATAAAGGTCATTTTCTATTGTATTTGACTCTACAGACCAATCAGACTCCTTTATAACTATGATTCTCATAGACTCTGATGTGGACCCAGATATTTTATATGGCATTTTATTATCCCCCTATGCGTTTGATACACCCCAACAACCGGATCTTGGTTCTGTTAGGTCTCCAAAATCAGATGCGTTTCCAGTTGATGTTATAGTAATGTAGTCTATAATATTTCTATGTTGATAACTATATGAGCCAAACTGGCCTCCGGCAAATACGCCTCTATTGCTTGTACCATTTGAAGCCGCACCTGGTGAATACACACCCTCACTTAAATCTCCAAAATTAACACCATTACTAAGTGAACTTATATTTATATATTCAATTGTATTCGAATAAACTGGGGAGGGTCCTCGCCTTCCGCCGGCGATAACGCCCCTATTATTTGTTAAATTAGACGTAGCGTTTGTCCATCTTCCTAATGCATACATATCTCCAAAGTCAGAGGCGTTGCCTGTAGAAGTTATCGTTATATAATCAATTATATTAGAATATGTTCCTGGACTTTGCCATCCGCCAATAAACAACGCTCTATTATTAGTTCCATTTGAACAAGCAGATAGATCATATCTACCTACCGTTACGTTCCCAAAAAATGAGGCATTTCCTAAACTTGCTAGATTAAAATATTCTATATCATTTAAATAAACTTCTGCTGATGTTCTTCCTGCGCCAATAACTGCTCTATTTCCAGAATTATTCGATGTTCCTCCAGGACGTTCGTTTCTTTCTGTTAATAAATCACCAAAATCCTGAGCGTTGCCTGGAGACGAAATTGTTATATATTCTATTATATTGGTTCTTGTTAATCCACCTGGAGACCAAGTTCCAGCCATAAATACTCCACGGTCATTGGGACCATTTGATGCTGACGTGTGGTCATTTATTTTCTGGTCTGTAAGATCTCCAAAATTTGTCGCATTTCCTGTAGTGGAGATTGCTATGTAGTCTATTATATTACAATTATCCTCAGCGACACTACTAAACCCACCCGCAAAGCAACCCGTATCATTGGCATAATATATTGGGGTTACGGTGCTATAAGATTTAATTTCTCCATCTGACTTTCTAGCCACAATTAATTTTGTACCAGAATCAAGGCTGTCAATTTCGTACGCGCCGGAAGACTCACTTGAATTTGTTTCCGCTGCCCAATTGGATTCTTTAATTATAATTATTCGTGCAGCGTCTGATAGTGTTCCTGATATTTTGTATGGCATTTATTGTTCCTCCTATGCGTTTGATGTCCCAGCCAAAGCAAATTTTGCTGCAGTAAGATCTCCAAAATCCTGTGCGTTGCTAGTTGATGAAATAGTTACATAATCAATAATATTAAAATAGCTCTGGTAGCCTCCAGCCCAAACCCCCCTATTATTTGTTCCATCAGAACACGCTCCAGTATATCTTCGTGCAAGAGTAAGATCCCCAAAATCATTAGCATTTCCTGTGGACGTAATAGTTATATAATCAATAACATTTATAGATGACGTGTCTTCTACTATTTGGCCGCCGCCAAATACACCTCTATCATTTGCTCCATTGGATGTTCCAGAAAGTGATCGTTTTGAGGCAGTTAAGTTACCAAAATCAGCTGCATCTCCTGTTGAAGAAATAGTTATGTAGTCTATAATATCCACAAGGTTAGACCCATTATGTCCGCCAGCAAAAACTCCTCTGTTATTAGTACTATTAGACGTTGCTGTTAATGCGTTTCTAGCGGCGGTTAGATCTCCGAAATTAGTAGCATTTCCAACTGATGATATTGTTATATAGTCTATAACATTGCTCACCGTGCTGCCACCTCCACCCCAGACACCTCTATCGTTAGTTCCATTAGAATTAGCTGATGTATAGTTTCTACCAACTGTTAAATCACCAAAATCTAAAGCATCTCCTGTAGTGGATATTGTTATATAGTCAATAATATTGCTGTTTGTTAGACCAGAACCAAATACTCCGCGGTCGGTTGTCCCGTTGGAGCATGCTGCAAGCCCTCGTCGGGCGGTAGTCAGATCTCCAAAAACTGTTGCATCACCGGTCGTAGAAATTGTTATATACTCTATAATTTTTGTATCCGCCCCACCCGTTGCTAAACCACCACCAAATACACCTCTAGCCAATGGTGCATAGTACGATGGAGTAATATTTCCAAAAACAAGGGCCTCCCCATCAGATTTTCTACCAGCAACCAACTTTGCTCCGGCCGCAAGAGAATCAATTTCGTACGCTCCAACAGACTCACTTGTATTAGATTCAATACTCCAATCTGATTCCTTTATTATTATAATACGTGCCGCATCACTTAAAGTTCCCGATATTTTATATGGCATTTTATTGTTTCTCCTATTTATGATTTATGCTAACTTTATGATTTATGCTAACTCCAAAACCCACGCAGCATGCCATGCCTTTGCAGTGGACCATGTACCTATACAAGTAGCACGTAAAGTAGTGGAATCATCTAAACCCACACGGCCCTGCCAACGCTCCCCGCGGTTAAACTCTCCTCGGCCGCCAGCATAAAAAAGTAGCGTTTTTGACAAGTCAACTTCAGAGATTGCGGCCGTCTCGGTTGTATCGGCTGCCGCTATCTCTATTTCCTTATATTGGACAGATCCGATTCCTGAAGCAAACTCTATGATTTCATACGCCACCACGGTCGTAATACCAAGATCCACTTCTCTGTCACATTTAAGGTGTGTTGAATCTTCTAAACTTAATTGACCGCAGGTATGAACATTCCATGATCCATTATCACCAACTCTAGAAACTACAGTTTTTGACAGATCAACCTCCGAAATTTCAATAGTTGCTGAAGTAGAACCACTAGGTATAGATATTGTACCTCGCTGGATACTATTAATAACAGCGCCAGCAGCAACAGCGGTAACATTAACACTTTCTCCTGTCGGTGTTGGCAATACATTTCCATAACCAACTATTCGGCCGTCAGAATTTTCTGCTACAGCAGTTACAGCTCCGGAAGCTGTTAAATCAAACACAGTATTATGTGAGCTGCCAGTTGCTTCTCTATATCCTATATAGTCATCACCCTGAAAAATCTTAATATTACAATTCTCTGATATATTTCCTGATATTTTATACGGCATTTAGTTGTTCCTCCTATGCGTTCGATGTTGCGGCAGGATATCGTCTTTTTACAGTTAAATCTCCAAAATCCTGTGCGTTACCAGTGGATGAAATTGTAATATATTCTAACACATTTACATCTGTAGTTATCCAACCACCGCCAAATACACCCCTATCATTCGTAGAATTAGAAGCGGCAGCTAATGCTCTTCTTGTGTTTGGTAAATCTCCAAAATCTGAAGCATTACTCAGTGTTGAAATTGCTATGTAATCTATTACATTAGTATCTGAACCAGTGCTTCCTCCACCAAAAACACCTCTATCATTCGTTCCATTTGAACACGCGGTGAGATTATTTCTAGCTAATGTTAAATCTCCAAAATCAATCGCGTTTCCTATAGTAGATATTGTTATGTAATCTATTACATTAGTATAGCCCCATCCTCCACCAAAACACCCTCTATCATTGTTTCCATTAGAACAAGCACCATGTACAGCATTTATAATGGTCAAATCACCAAAGTCCGTAGCATTTCCTAGCGCTGAAATTGTAATATAGTCTATAATGTTGTGCCCAGAACCTGTATATCCACCACTGAACACACCTCTCTGCCCATTAATATTTGAAGTTCCAGCTGGATATTGTCTAGCAAGTGTTAAATTTCCAAAAATAGATGCATTTCCTTTTGAAGAAATTGTTATATAATCAATTCTGTTTTTGTAGCCTGCATTTTCACCGCCGGCAAAAACACCCCTATCATTATTTCCATTTGATGTTGCTCCAAGACAAACTCTTGCAAGTGTTAAATTTCCAAAATCTTGAGCATTTCCAGCGGACGATATTGTTATATAATCCATAACATCATAATATATGCCAGCGATACATCCGCCGCCCCACACACCTCTATCTCCAGGCGCATAATAATAATAATATAATGCGTCAACATTTCCGTAACCCATAGCATATCCGTCAGATCTTCTAGCAAGGATTGTTTTTGTGCCAGAAACCAAAAGCCCAATTTCAAAGCTTCCCGCAGATTCGCTTGTGGTTGTTTCAACAGCCCAGTCTGATTGGTTTATTACAATTATATCAGCAGATTCATTTATCGTGCCTGATATTTTATAAGGCATTTTATTTTACCCCCTAAGCATTTGAGCAGCTTGAAATATTGCGATGTGCATATGTTAAATCTCCAAAGTCTTGAGCATTGGCCAATGAAGAAATTGTTATATAATCTATTACGTTGTAGTCAGTAGGATTAGAGCCTCCGCCTCCAAAAATAGCCCTATCTCCAGTTTTATTAGACATTGCACCTACAGCACTTCTAGCAACAGTCAAATCGGCAAAATCAGATGCGTCTCCTATTGATGTTATTGTAATGTAATCTATTGTATTTACATCAGAACCTCCTAGGCCGCCGCCAAATATACCTCTACCGTTTGTTCCATTTGAAGTAGTACCTGCACTACGTCTTGCTACTGTTAGGTCTCCGAAATTTGAAGCGTCGCCCAAAGAAGTTATAGTTATATAATCTATAGTGTTTACATTACCAGTTGTATAACCACCAGCAAAGATTCCCCTGTTACTTGTGTCGTTTGAAGTGCCATTTAAAATACGCCTTGCTATTGTTAAATCACCAAAGTTATTGGCATTTCCAATTGTGGATATTGTTATATAATCTATAACATTAGTATTTCCAGAGGCAGTTTCACCGCCGGCAACAACCGCTCTATTATTTATACCATTATCTGCGCCGGACGGATATGATCTAGCAGCAGCTAGATTTCCAAAATCTTGCGCATTTGCAGAGGTTAGAATTGATATATAATCTATGACATCATATCTTGTACCAACTATTCCGCCACCGCTAAAAACACCTCTATCATATCCACCGTTAGACCCACCTGCGGCATTCCATCTTTTTACAGTTAAATCCCCACCCAAATCTGTAGCGTTTGCTAAAGTGGATATAGTAATATACTCAATAGAGTTATGCTCTACAGGACTAGTATAGCTGGTAACACCACCAGCAAAAATTCCTCTGTCGCCGCTACAGAGCTGTGCTAATACATTTCCATAGCCCACGGCATATCCATCAGATGCTCTACCTATAATAGCTTTTGTGCCAGATGCTAAAGTTGAGAAAGAATAATATCCTTGCGGGCAAGAATCACAGGACTCTACACTCCAATCTGATTGATTTATTACGATTATATCAGCAGCCTCATTTATCGTACCTGATATTTTATATGGCATTTAGTTGTTCCTCCAATATTATAATATTATTCGGCGCTAACTGGGGTTATATTACCATAGGCTTTTATTTCCCCGTCATCTTTTACAGCCGCAACCAAAACTTTGTCTGTAGTTGCTAAGCCTGTGATTTCATAATTTGGTGCTGTTTCTTCGTTATTAGCTACTAGAGACCAACCTGATTCTTTCAAAACCAATATCCTGGCATTATCACTAAGGCTTCCAGAAACTTTGTAGCCTGCTGTGCCTCCTAGTACATATATACCAGAATCCATTATATCTGTGCTACTTCCATTAGAGGATTTAAACTGAATTTTAGCTGTTTTATCTCCAGTCCAATTCAAAACTCTAATCATTTGTACTGGTGTTTTATAAGATATTGCGCCAGTCCATCCGCTTTGAACTGCTATTTCAGATCCATCAAACTCAAACCTAGATATATGATTTGTAGCTATAGACCTAGTAGCAAAAAGTACTAACGAATAAACCCCAGTCTGGGCTGGAATATCTTCATTTATTTTGTCAACATATTCAGTTGAAGAGGTGTTGCTTGTATCAAAACTTGTCTCCTGTGTTATATCAAAAACATCAGTAAGCCTTAAAACAAGCAGTTTGGCATCCCTTATGTATCCATATGAATGAACAGCTGCAGTTGCTGTAATTTTGAAATTATACGTTTGATTTCCTGTAAGAGTATAGACTTTTGCAAAAACACCTGGCTGTAACACTTCGTGTTCTTTTCTCATCTTCCAAGAAGCTTTGGTAACATTATCTATTTTAAATTGTGAATAAAGCTCATGGTATCCATCGCCACTTCCATCCATATGAAGAACACTACCAGCAATTACTAAATAATCGCCAGTTGTTGTTGGTGTTACATTTTGATCTATTTTGGTTATTCCAGTTAGATAAGAGTACCACCCATCACCAATAGATTTAGCATAAGTTACACAATCAGGATCTTGGTAAGTACCAGATAATTTTATAACAAATAGCCTTACGTTTTTAACGTCACCATAATTCCCAGTATTAATTTCATAGAATTTAGCATCTACGGTGTGTTCCTCAGCTGTAAGGCTTGAAATAACACAAAAATTTATATGGCATGAATAAAAACCTGTCGCACAACTTAGTCTTGTGTCTTGAGAAACATTATCTAAATATATGTGTGATTGTATGTTTTGGTTCCAATGTGTAGAGCTTTGTTGTTTACTTTGGTGTGACACCACAACTAGCCAACAAGCGCCAGCTTCTTGTGGGGTAAAAGTCACGCTGGCTTTTGTTTGATAGCCGTCAGTTTTATAATAAGTAGATACGCCTAGGCTTTCATCATAATACATTTCATTTGCGACCGTCATTTTTTTTCCTCCTAAGCATTTGATGTTCCAGCAGGACTATATCTTGGAGAAGTTAAATCACCAAAATCTGTTGCATCAGCCAATGTACTTATTATTATATAATCCATTCTATTTGAATATGTAGATGTATAACCACCAACAAATACGCCTTTGTTATTTGGTCCGCTGGACGCTGCTGTTAAAGCTCTTCGCGCGTTTGATAAATCTCCAAAATTTGTAGAATTACTTGTATTTGAGATTGTTATATAGTCTATAATATTTGTATTAGCACCAGAACCAGTAGAATAACCTCCTCCAAACACCCCTCTATCGTTTATTCCATTAGATATACCTGCTGAATAATCTTTAATGGTTGTTAAATCTCCAAAATCTTGCCCATTTCCAATACTTGAAATTGTAATATAGTCTATAACGTTTATACTAGCATTAGAAGAATTTCTACCACCAGCAAAAACTCCACGATTATTAGTGGCGTTGGACGTTCCACCTGGCCCCCACCTTGCTATAGTTAGATCTCCAAAATCAGAACCATCTCCTATTGAAGTAATTGTTATATAGTCTAAAATATTGTAATAAACAGAGCTTATATCCCACCCGGCTCCAAAAATACCTCTATTGTAGGTTCCATTAGAACATGCTGCTACAGCTCCCCTTGATACAGTCATATCTCCTATAAAAGTCCCATTTCCTAATGTTGTAATTGTTATATATTCTGCGGCTTTGGATGGAGAACCACTTAATTCACCACAACCAAAAGCTCCTCTATCCATACCTCCATTAGACACAGCACCCCTCTTTGTTCTAGCATGATACATATCACCAAAATCATCTGCATTGGCAAGCGAAGAAAAGGTTATATAATCTATTACATTAATATCAGATGGCGTACTTATAGTTCCACCACCAAAAATTCCTCTATCTCCACTATAAGGCTGTGCTGCAACATTCCCATAGCCCAACGAACAGCCATCAGACTTGCGAGCTATCACAGCTTTTGTGCCACCTATTAGTGTTGATATTTCATACTCTCCTACACTTTCATCTGATGTGGTCTCTACGGACCAATCTGATTGATTAACTATAATTATTTTCGCATCTTCACTTATTGAACCTGATATTTTATATGGCATTTTTATCCTCCGTCATAATTAAGGTGTTTAAACACCATAATATTGCCCATATAGTCTAAACTGCATGTCTTTACACCAAGAAGCTCCTATAATTGACATATCTTGTGTCCAGCTTCCATTTTGATTTCTATAATTAAATGGATTACCTGCATGTACATAACTGTTGAAGGGGCCGCCCATTATTTGGCAGTAATTATTATTATCGCCCCCAGAAAACCAAACTGTTACAGCCAGGTTTTTAGTTTGCTCGGCGTCTATTGAATATGGAGAACTAAGTGTAACTTTTTTCCAAGCATAACTGCCGCCAAGCGTGCTTACATTAAAGCCTTCTGAAACCAACGCACTTCCTGTTGGTCTCCCTGTAGATCCAACTGTTCCGGTAACATCATACAGCCTCATATAAGCTGAGCCAGAAGGGCCTCCGTATTTCCTCATAGCAAATGAAATAGCCGTTATTCTTAAATTATCATCTGGTGTCACTGCTATTGCCTGACCTATACCTTGACAATTACAATCACTGTGACCACCCATGGAAATATCTCCATATACACTACTCTGTTGATCTACATACTCCTCTGGAAGCCAATCAACATAGCCTATTGGTGTTACATTTCCATAAGCAAGCATTTCTCCATCATTTTTCAGAGCAGCTACTAATTTTGCTCCGGCCTCTAGTTCTGTAATTTCATAACTTCCAGAGCCAGATATAGTATTATTTTCTGCACTCCAATCACTTTCTTTTATTATTATGATACGTGAGTCATCTGATAATGTTCCTGATATTTTATATGGCATTTATTTTTTCCTCCGGAAGTTTAGTGGTAGGTGTTTTGATAAAAAAGGAGCATCGAATAATTCGATAACTCCCTTTCTAACTATATAAAGGTTAGTTTATTGACCATCCTATTATGGTCGTGGTCGTTTTATAATCCCAATCATTTCCCTTGCTTGTTCAACGGTGGCTATAGGTCGCTGTAATTCTTTAGAAATTTTTACAATTCTTTTAACTAGTTGTGCATTCGATTTGGCCAGTTCTCCGTGCCTATAATAAATATTATCTTCTATCCCAACACGTACATGACCACCTATGGCAATTGCGCAAGCTGATATAGGTAAATGATGTCTTCCAATACCTGATGCTGTCCAAATTTGATCTGGATGTAGTTTATTTTTTAAAAAAATCAAATTATCAACGCTGCCACCCATTCCTCCGCCAGCACCAAAACCAAAACCTATTTGAAATTTCTCGGGCACAACACCTTTTTTAGCTAAACGGAAAGCCGTATCTAACATCCCGCAATCAAAAATCTCCAACTCTGGAATTATTCCAAGCTCCATAATTGCCTTAGCAATAGTGCATATAGTTTCTTCGGTGTTTTCAAATATTTCTGATCCAAAATTCATTGTTCCCATATTAAGTGAGGCCATATCTGGAAGTAAAACTAAAGGAGCACAGCGATCTTTGAGAGAAGTTCCAACAGCTCCACCAGTCGAATACTGAATTATACAATCACATTTTTTTCGTATCTTTTCTGTTACCTCCTCAAAAATATCTATACGTTGCGTTGGCTGCCCATCTTTATCTCTTACATGTAAATGAATTATAGACGCTCCGGCTTTAACAGCATCTCTGGCGGCTCTGGATATTTCATTTGGAGTTAAAGGTAGATATGGATATTTTCCCCTGTCCAGCTCAGCGCCAACAACTGGGCATGTAATAATCAACGGCTTATTCATTTCTATAAGCTGTCCTTTGTTTGTCTAACGGCGTGACACATACGCCTTCTGCTTTACATACCAAAATAGGATCGTGAAGGACTTCTGCTGCAGAATCGTCTATTTCTGGTAGTGCTGTTATTATTTTCCAAGCATGAAATTTCATTTGGCGAGATGTTTTTCCAACCTCGGTTATTTCTCCGTCCACCTCTATAAAATCTCCAGCATATACTGGGGCCAGAAAATCCACAGAGGTGTATGCTCTAAACAACCCTTCGTCTCCATCATATCTAATAAGAAGTTCCGTTGCTACATCCCCAAAGAGGCCAAGTATTCTTGCGCCATCAACCAAATTCCCTCCATAGTGGGCATCGTGTAGGCTCATCCTAACTTTGAGTTTTGTTTTCATCCTTTCCCTCCAATATTTTTGTTATGATAAAAGACGCTGCATGAGACGGTAAAGTTCCTGGACCGAAGCCAGCGTCATATCCAAGTTTTATGGCAAGATCATTTGTTACTCTGGCACCGCCTGCTAATATTATGAAGTTATTCCTAAGTTTACTATTATTAACAATCTGCATAAATCTGGAAAAATTCTTTATGTGGGCATTCTTCTGTGTTACTGTCTGTGACACAAGGATTGCGTCGGCTGAAACCAATTGAGCTTTGATTAAGAGATCATCCACAGAAACCTGGGCGCCCATATTATACGTTTCAAAACCAGGGTATCTTTCTAGACCATAGTCTCCATGATAACCCTTCATATTCATTATGGCATCTATGCCTACTGTATGTGCGTCAGTTCCAATTGTCGCGCCGACGGCGGAAAGCTTACGCCCTATCTTACTTTCTATAATTTCGTTGATTTCATAAAACGTCATATATTTTGTTTTAATTTCAGAGACCTTCACTGTGGAATAATCTAAATCAGGAATCGCCTTTCCATAAACTACAAAATAAGTGAAGCCGTCTGCTACTTTTTTGGTATGAACGACCGAAATATCTTCAAAATTTAACTTAGAAACATACATTTCTGCCGCTTTTTTAGCTTTTTCACTATACTCAACAGGTAAAGTGAATGCAAGCTGAACTATACCGTCGTCTAATGTATCACCATATGGTTTCATTTTAACGCCTCCATTATGGGGTTAGAATAATTCTTTCCTTTCTCGAAAACCCCATCCAACCCTTTTCCTCCTTCAATAGGACGTTTGATATCTGCAAATCTTCCCCGAGCAATGGATTCCATAAGTCCTATCTCCTTAACCTCTTCCAAACATTTATCGGCCTCGTCTAAAACTTCTTTTGCTCTGGTTTCAATTATCCCGCCCTTTTTAAATTCTATTTCATCACCCAAATTTCTAGCTATATTAAATACATAGTTTACACTAGATAGAGATTGGTATCTATCTTGCATAAGTGGTGTATGAATGGCTTCAGTTAATAGGCCAGTCAAATGAATTCCCTGCTTCGTTGTTACAGAAGCCAAATTAAACATCGTGTCCAAACAATGTGAAAAGAATATATCCGTGCTTTTGTATTTTGTAGGTGGCATATATTTCAAAGGAGCATTAGGAAAAAGCTCCCTTGCTAATTGCGCGTGTGCCAATTCATATAGAAAAGCATTCTCTATCTTTGGATCTATTTCAAACGCATGGCCTAGCCCGAGAAGATCGTCTGTAAGCCCGGCTCTCTTTGCTGTGGCTTCGTTTATTAAATCTGATGCCGTAACAGTGTATGCTTTCTCCATGGCATCTGATGTAGTCAGATAATTGTCCTCTCCGGTATTGATCAAAATTCCTGCCCGCGCACAAATCAGTCGGCTGAAATACTGATCTATAAAAGTTCTCTGCATATTTATATCCCTGAATAGGATACCATACATAGAATCATTTAATAGCACGTCAAGGTCTTCTAGGGCCGCACAGGCGGCTATTTCTGCCATACATAGACCAGAGGAATAATTTACTAAACGAATATATCTACCTTCCTTTTGTGAAACTTCATCTAAGGCTTCCCTCATTATTTTAAAGTTTTCTTGTGTCGCGTAAGTTCCACCGTAGCCTTCGGTAGTTGCTCCATATGGAACATAATCTAACAATGATTGAGCCGTACTTCTTATTACAGCGATCATATCTGCGCCGGCTTGCGCGGCAGATTTGGCCTGAATACGATCTTCATAAATATTTCCTGAAGCAACAATGATATATCTCCATGGTTGGGGAGGTAATTTCCAAGCCCCCTTCTTAATTTCCTTAAGCACCTTCGCCATATCCAATCTTTTTACAGCTGCCCTTGATAATAAAATTTCGGTATTCTTTATTAAATCTGGATGGAATCCCTGTAGTCCACCAAACTCTATTTCACCCTTTATTATCTTTTCCGCTGTAGTTTGTGGGTTTTGCCTAGTCTTTAGCATGGCCGCAGCAAAAGGACGAGATACACCATTTTCTATATTATCTAACAATTCTACTATTTTATTAGGAATAGGTGTTCCATCTTCCAAGGCACCATCCACCCCGTAAAGCCGTAGAATTGTACGTTCTACAGAGACAGAAGATTTTTTATCTATAAAAGTTTGAATATCCTCTGCAATGTCTTTTGCCAAACTTTTAACTTTATCTATTTGCCACTGTGGTAATTCTATATGTGCCATTTTATTATCCTTTCATACGTCTTCTAGTTGGTTCTAGAATAGTACGTGGTTCTGTTAATAACATACTAGGACCTCTATCTATATTTTTATTACATGCTGGGTCATGGCCACAAACACCATCCCAGCGGTGTGGTTCTTTATACACCGAAATAGCTCCCTCATAATTCCGCAGAACTTTGCTGTCATCTGACATAGAGAGCAGGTAGTTCGGCATTACAGGAACTTTTCCTCCCCCGCCGGGAAGATCTACCACAAACGTCGGAATAGCCAATCCTGAAGTGTGTCCTCTCAATGCCTCTACTATCTGTATTCCTTTACCAAGCGAGGTTCTGAAATGCGAGATTCCTTTTGAAAGGTCACATTGATAAAGATAATAAGGCCTTACACGGACTGTAAGAAGCTTCCTTACTAGTTCCTTCATTACATGTGGACAATCATTTACATTCCTTAATAGTACGGATTGATTCTCAATGGGAAAACCACCATCTGCTAACATGTTACAGGCCTTGGTTGATTCTTCAGTAATCTCTTTAGAATGATTAAAGTGCGTAGCTATGTAAATCGGGTGATACTTCTTTAACGTTTTTACTAGCTTAGGGGTTATCCTCATGGGATTAACAACCAGTACTCTGGTGCCTATGCGAATTATCTCTACATGAGGTATCTCTCTTATGTGCTTTATTATGCACTCTATGTTCTCATCTGATAAAGTAAGTGGATCTCCTCCAGACACTATAACATCTCGTATCTCTTTATGATCTGATATATATTTTACAGCTGCCTCCCATTTCTCCACACTAAAGCCACTATCTTTATGTCCTACTAAACGCCTGCGTGTACAATGTCTACAATACATAGAGCATCTATCTGTAACTAAAAACAACACCCGGTCTGGATATCTATGTGTAAGTCCTGGCACAGGAGAATCTCTGTCCTCCTCTAGAGGGTCTGACATATCATCCACCGAAAAAATAGCCTCGCTTGCTGATGGAATGGCTTGTGCTTTTATTGGACAGTATGGATTATCAAAGTCTATCAGACTTGCATAGTAAGGTGTGATTGCCATTCTAAAATGCTGTGTAGCTAAACGTATCCCTTCAACAACATCTGTTGGTGGATTTAGAACTCTTATAACGTCCTCTACGGTTGTAAGTCTATTTCCTATTTGCCATTTCCAATCGTTCCATTTAGCAGTACCTTTTTTCATATAGGCTCCTCAAATATTCACTGTCTCTCATAATATCCAACGCTAACTCCGCGTGTCCGACACAATACCCGTTTCCCATAATCATGTCGATGTCTTTTCCAACACCCTCTGCTCCTAGGGTTGCTTTTGTAAAATCTGTAGCCATAGAGAAAAAACAAATAACACCACCTTCAGCAGTTATCAATATTGCTCCCATCTCACAGCCAGGACGTGAGACACAGCTTATTACGTTATTACACAATTTTCCATCAGTTACGTGTTCTATCTTTTCCAATAAGTCCAATGCATTGCTTGCATCAGCTACAACTACCTCATCTATAAATGGTGCGTTGTCAACATCTTCTCTTCCTTCTTCTTTGTGTATGACGGCGATTACTTTTTTGGCCATGCGTTTTTTAGCCTGATAACAACACAGCATTCCAGATTTTCCGCCGGCGCCAAGGACTGCAACCGTATCATATGGCCATACCCATTTATCTGTCTGCGCTGGTGCCCCAGCTACATCTAACACAGAAAGAACTAAAGCCTCAGGTAAATCTTCTGGTATCTTAACCCACACACTATTTTCGAAAAGAACTGCTTGCCCCTTTACATCTACTTTAGCTGTATCCATATGGACTTCATTAATTAACCTTAGATTCAAAGGTGTTAGTGATAAACTGACCAAGCTTGCTATCTTATCTCCAGGCTTTAAATCCACATCCAAATCAGAGCCCACTTTATTTACTGTACCAAGAAACATACCACCAGAGCCGGTCTCTGGATTATGTAACTTTCTTCTTATAGATACTATGTATGCTATATGTAGTGCCACCGCAGCTGGATCACCATTAGCTTTTTCTTTTAGGTTTTCAAAAGAGGCAGCATCAACATTGAGTGTTTCTACATCACATAGTATTTCATTAGAATAGACCTTAGAAAAATCATTGTCCAACTGCAATGCTGGTTGTGGCAAGCTTCCTTTTGGTTTCAATACTCTATGTGTTCCATATTTATTTCCTATCATAAATATCTTCCCTTAGCTCTAGATTTTTCATACATACGCATATGAAAATTCACATGGCCCAAAGATAGTTTTTTATCAGTCACTTGTAGATTTATTCCCTGAAGCGATTTGAAATGTATTCTATCCTGTTCATCTACTTCGTGTATATAGACTTCAAGCTCCGGGTCTAAATCTTTTATAATATCCAACAATTCTTTTAATTTCATTAAAATGGCATGTCCTCTAAACAAATTTCTGGCCAGCTTATTAAATCTTCTGTATATCTCACCACTTCCCTGTATTGCATAAGTGAATCCGGCGTGATATATTCATCGTATATCGTAGCGTCATCATTCCAGCCAGAACAAGTAACAGTTAAGCGGGCTGTAATTCCAGACTCTGTTGTTTCATTAAGATATGTCACATATATATCTCCACTCACCGTAGTAGCGTGCCATACTAAAGGATTAGCATAGCCAATTTGTGTGGCTGTACTTACATATATCATTGTTTAATCCTCTCTTATAATCTAGTATAATCCAGTCTCTTTTTTCCAGAGAGTAGCTGGATAATCAAACCTCTTTCTCTACATTTACCGCCTTTTGGGCAGGCAATACATTTTTCTAAATGCTTTAAAGGAACTAAACATTTAAACTCGGACACATGAATTGAATTTCTTGTATCTTTAGTCTTTTTCATCCTTTTTGCTCCTTTTAGAAGTCTTTTTTGTGGTTTTTACTATTTTCTGCGCCTCTTTTTCTTCAAATGCTTTTTTCATGACTAATTCAGCTGTATAGTTTTTTAAATCGCGTTCTGTATCAGCCAGAGCTTTTTGGACTTGATCATATCTTAGCTGTAGAATTTCGGATTGTAGTTTAAAAACCTTTACTCGTTCTTCTAAATACAGCTTTTTATAATCCGGACCTGCCATTTTCATAAACCCCCTTTGCAATGGTTTCCATTATTTTTTCCATTTTTTTAGCGCACGACAAACAAACTAACTTACTTACATCTTTATATTCTTTTACCCACTGCCCACAAAAATAACATTTTACTTTACCATCTTTTCTTATATCGTTATAATCAAAACCATCCATTATTCATCTATCCTTTCCAGTACCAATGAATATATTGTTATATCGTCTATTTTTGGTTCACCACTTCTATTCCAAATACATGCTCCCCCTACAACCTTCCCTCCAGATGCTTCAACAGCGGTTTTGGTTTGCTTGATTGTATTACCAGTGGTAAGAATATCGTCAACTATCAATACTCTTTTATTTTTTACATGGGATCTATATTCACTTTTCAAATAAAAACCACCAGCAAACTCCGCCGCAAAGGCAAAATCTTTTTTTAGTGGAACAGAAAGTGCGGCCGCTAATATCGTTCCTCCGTCAGCTGGACCCAATATAACATCAAAATTTTCTGTTTGCATTCCGAACATTATTGTAAGAGCCAAATAAGATAAAATTGCATTAAAAAGTTCAAAATTTGCAAATATTTTATGCTTGCTTATGTAAATTTTAGAGTTTTTACCAGATTTTAGAATAAAATCCCCTTTTTCTACTATTCCATTTTTCTCTAATAACTCCTTAATCAATTCATTATGGAAAACAATTCTCTGTTGCTCTTCCATTATTGGTTCTCCTCTTTTTGGGTTGTTTTTTCTATAATCTCTCTTATTTTAAGTATGTCTTTCTCATTCATACCAACTATGGTAATCTTATAATTTGTATAAGAACTATCATAAAAAGAGGCTGTTTTAATAGAAGGAGCCGCCTCTATCATCTCATTAAAAACATCGGTGTATTCTTTATCCTCATCCATTAGTCGAGGACCATTTTCTACTACAATATAAGAGATGCGAACATCTCTTCCTAATTTTTCATCGTATAGTTTTGAGATTGTCATTGGACCTATGTCCAGTTCCCTTTTCATCATCTTCCTCCATAAAAATTCTGTCTAATTTATTTCTTAGTTTTAATATTTCATTTAAATCTTGACCGCGCAACAGCATATAAACAACACGTTCATGTAGCACTATATCTACTATGCCAAATTCTTTAGGAAGTTTATTAAGACGCCCCTCCTGCAATGGGGTTATCTTGTCGTCAGTCGAGGCGATAAAGTACATACAGGGTTTTTCTAACCAACTTGTACGTTCTTCGCCATACATAGATTTTACCATCCTTAAATTATAAAACTTCATTATAACTTCATTACTAAAAAGGGCGGTCTTACGCCCGCGGAAAATTCTACCGCTGCGGCCAGGGCCTTTTTAATTCTTTCCTCTGGATTCATTTTTATATCTTTCATAGCATACATAGCTCCGAGAGCCAACTCTTCACCACAACCAACCGCCATAAAATTAAGTAGGGTGTTTGCAACTTGCAAATCGTCAAAAATTGTATATAGATTTCCATTGTAACCAACAATAAAAGTTCCAATAGATATTTCATTATTATCTATATTAGCATATTTCTTTTTCTCTAATTCGTCGGCCACAGCATCCATAAAATCAGTACATAAATATTGATAGTCTGTCTTTTTACGAGGTTGTTCAGGGACTGTAAAAGAATAACGCAATATTTGCCCCATTCTAAACGAACTGGTATAACCAAAGAGCATATCACCATTCCTAAAAACTTTTTCATCCGCGCGAATTCTAAGCCCCCAATTGCTACTTACACCAGCAGAATCTCCACCTATCCAGACGTCTCGCGTTCCTTTTTTCTTGTCTTCTTCGATCCATCCGACAATACAGGTCATTTTAAATTCTCCTATTTAGTTTTTATCCCATTATCTACAAGATTTTCCAACATCTCTCTAATGTCTAAAACAGCTTCCAAAATTAAATGTAAAACTTTTTCTGTCCCCAATCCGGAACCAAGACGCTCACCATACTCTTTTGCTTGGGTCATGTCTTCTTCTACAACATCTCTATTCCTTTTCTTTTCCACGGCCATTTTGATATCCTCCTAATAAGTGAATTTTTCCCAGGGTGTCCCGGAATACCTTTTCCACACAATTGCATCCAACTCAGCTGTATATAAATCTAGCTTATTGGCGATATCTCTAAACCTCCTTTCTATTTCTAGATATTCTTTCTTGTTTTTTGGAGCTTCGCAGCCCAAAAACTTTATTACATGTGTGTCAATTATAGCCAAATTTTTATAACCCATATTCCTTAGAAAATGGCTGGCTGCTTTCATTCCTATTCCATTTACATTTTTGACCAGGAACTCTCTCTTTAATTCCTCATCCATATCAGACATCATCATAATAAAAATGTTGCTGAACTGTTTCTTCAATCGAATTAAGCGTTCTGTTTTTATACGATAGAACCGCGTTGGTTTAATTATAACCTCTAAGGTCTTTCTAGTTAAACGCTTATTCATAAAATCATGTTCTCTTAGATGGGTCGTGACTCTGTGATTGCTTTTAAAAGTTGTTTGGGGCGCAAGAACTGCAAAACAAAGATGGTAAAACATCTCTTCGGCCAGTTTATCTACATCCTTCTTTCTTCTATTTAAACCAAATCGCTTTATTATTAAAGCTGCCTGTCTCATATCTTCCATGGATATATCATTTATATCTAACTTCATTATTACTTTGTCCTTTCACAATAAACACGCCATAAATTATTTTCGTCTATGAATGGTGTGGATGTTGTAACCCAAGTAGAACAACCTTTCAAATCTAAATGTGCTTCCCAGCCATCATCAAGCATGAACCACATTCTAAAAACATCTCCTGGTTTTAAATCCTCCATATTTTTAGATAAATAATACCATTTTCCATCTTTAAGTTTTTCTACTGTTACATTCGTTATCATTATGCGTCCCCATCCCAGCCTATGACCTTCCAATTTATTTTATCAAGTTCTGCTACAAGATTTCCCGTAAGCTCTTCCATGATTTTTTTCTGGGCCTCTTTTGTAAATTTACCTATATGTTTTTGATAATAGGCTTCTTTTAAATGTGCCTCGTAAACAACTTGGTCCATCCCCAGCTGTTTGTTATAGGATATAGCTGTCACAAGATATTCATTCGGTTCTTCCAGAAATGTATTAAATATTACCTCAAACGTTATTTTTTTAGCCACTATCAACATTTCTTCCATTTCAATATAGCGGCCCTCTGGAAGGTCATCATCTTCCAACATTGTATATTCTATTATCTTTATCATTAGTCCTCCTCTATCTCTAATATGAACTCTATCCAATCAATAGCCCATATTCTATCTTGTAGCTCCTTAACCAGTTTTGCCAGTTCCCTAAGCTGTTGTTCTTCTATGAATCTACCAAAGAGTTTATTATATAACCTTCTATCCATAAATAGAATGGCCCTTAGGCGCTTATTCTCGTGATCTATATCTATATGCACTAAAGCATCATTCTTTTCCATCCATGCCATATATAGATCTCCTACTACCTCTACAAATATTTTATATATTACAGCTTTTACCCTTTTGCTCCAGCCTTCTTCTCCGGCCGCGAACGTGTCCTCAAATGCCTTTCCCTCTAGGAGGACTATAGTTAGCACCCTACTATAATTATTTAGTAGATTCATTCGTATTACACTCCCTTCGACGTTCTATCATGTCTTTATGTTTTTGTTTCGGGCCCTGCCAAATTCGACCACGACGCCACCCGTTTATCCACTATTTCTAACAACTTAGCGAACTTCTCGTCATCTCTGATAAAACCCTTCACTATACTGAGAATGACGTTCAATTTCTCCTCACTAAAGATTGGACCAAATTTTTCCGGCGCGCAAAAAAGGCGCCTCAGTGAGTTCCTTGGATCTACATAGGTATGCTCATCAATTCTATAGAGTATCTCACCCTTTTGGAATTCCTGTCCAACGAAATTCTTAGTCTTTTCCTTTAGCAAGAAATAACCCATTATCTACTCCTTTTAGATTTTGCTTCTAAGGCTTTATCGACCATCTGCCATAGTTGTGTTAGAAAAACCATAGATTTATTCTGTAAATCATGATCCCTAAAAAACAAGTTGGCTTCATGTGCCTCTTTCCTAGATTGAGCAACTATTTCCTTATATCGTTCTTTTTCTTCTTGTTCTGATTTTGGATCTAACACGTCTTCCAGAACTACTCTACCTTTCCTCATTTGAATCCTCCTCCTCATTTCCATATAGTTCTTCATTAAATTTTATTCCTGCTTCGTATTTTTCCCACTCTTCTCTCCATGCTTCTTCATCCAATGTTTTCCAGAGTTTTGCTAAAGCTATGACAACAACGGCCACAGCTATACCACAGAGTGTAATCCAAGCATAGAATAATGTTTCAAATATATCAAGAATAGGGTCCATTATTATCCTCCATTTCTTTAATCAAATACCACGTCTCTAATTTCTGTAATGTGTTTTGGTTTTTCTCTGCCAGATTTAACTTCTGGATAACAACCATAACATAAATCTAATTCAATAGTTATTTTATTACTTCCTTCTACAGAAGCTTCTATCCAATATGTATAAGGTAGCGTTATCACTTCCTTAACTTTCTTACCACAACAGTCACAGTAGATTATTCTCATAATATAGTACCTATTAAGTATCCTAGTGTAACTAATATAGGATACAGTATTATCTTTATTACGATTCTCATACGGGACCGTGTATTATTCTAAATAATATAGCGGCTAATGTAGCCAGTAACATTAGTGTAATCTGTAACCATCTACTCATTGTCTTCCTCCTGTACCGTAATCTTCTTGTAACACTTGTTACAACAATATTTGTATTCACCCTTCTCCGTTACGCCGTACATTTCCATTTCTGTGTTACACTCGTTACACTTCATTACAGTATGGGCACCCTTGTGACTTGTCTATATAATTTTTACCACAGTTGTTACACTTTGCTATTACAGGAAAGTCTTTTTTTCCATCTTTTATCTTTTCCTGTCTCATTTTTACAAGGGCATCGTAATCATTGTACACTTCGTCTCTAAGGCTGGTTATAGATCGTTTGTCTAATATGTCGTCTGTGTAATAGTCAGACCTTTTTAGAATGTTTATTAAAAACCTTCTCTCTAGTGTTCCTAAAAGGCCTTTCCATCCTTGTACTAGTATTTCTCTCCATAACATACCAATAACAAAAGCCAGTGTAATATAGATAATCTGTAATATCATTTTATTTGACTAATCCTCCTTATTGTTTCACTATAACACTCTTTACATACTACATTGTACCAATTCATGGTATAACCCTTACAGTGTTTTACACAACAACACTCGTCTGTGTTACGCTCTACTGTAACGGGTGTGTCGTGGGTGGATGTATCGTATTCCTTCATTAGTCTGTCTCCGGTTGGTGTTTCTGCATTATTTTCCAACAACGCATACAAACTGTACGACCTGTATTTTCTTCCAGGTCTTTTTCATTAACTTCGTTAGCCTTAACTACGATTCTGCCACAACAATCACAAATTAGGTCACCACTATTTGTCCAAGTCATTTTATGCTCCTATAATTTTCCATATTAATTTTGATAATTTACCAAAACCATATATAGCCATTATCAATAATATAGTAGATCCTATTATACCATAGGCTACTTTTAGCCAATCTACCTTTGTAAGTTCTTTTAATTCTGACCAGTCGTGTTTTTTCATATTTCCTTCACCATGTGGCCACCACCGATAAACTTAATCGGATTACTGCGCGACAAGGTCGGTTCTACTGGGGTAACCCATAACCCATAAACAGGGTGTTCATATTGTTCTCCTGCTACAATCCACTCTGAGCATGCACAACCATTTGTACATGGAACATATTCGTTTAAGTGATTGAGATAATGACAAATACGGAACACATCTTTTACTTTCAGATGTTTCATATAGGTCTCTTCCCATTTACCATTTACATGTTTTTCTACAATGTAATCATTCATTTACGTTCTCCTCTTAGTAAAATAGTAATCTACAATCTCACTGGCTTCTTTTTCATCTTTGGTCCAGATATTTACGGCTCTCTGTACAAATGGGTGGTTACAATAAATATCTTTAGTGTAGTCACCACCATAAATACCAATTACGGCCTTGTCAGAAGAATCAAAATACCATGCCAACTCAAACATCGTTCCAATCATTGGTTTTTCTGGATCATAAAGATTTAAGTTAGCGATACCAATTGTTGATTTAGCCACATAAATTCTGTCTCTAGGAACAATAAGTTTAATACCTCTGACCTTGTACTGTTTTACTCGGTCTTCCATGTTTTTTTCCATCATTTCCCTGTTGAAATCATCCATACAGGGGTCGATGATATTGAAGTCTGACCTGTTTGCAAAATATTCACGGACTCTTCTGCGCCACTCGAACGATTCTGGGGCAGCCACTGATATCTGACCACAGAGATAAATGGTTTCTACGTTATCTTTCATTTTTTGTCCTCCCCGCTCTTTTCATTGCAATATAAAGATTTCTAAATCCCGCAGCAGTACCAAGCCCTATCCCTACAAGTGTCCATATTGGGGTTGTTTCACATGCTTTGTCAACCCAATAACCAAGACCGGTACCAATCATAATCGCAATAGCCATAGAAAAACTTAAGCTACTGTAATACCAAAGGTCTTTTCCAATCTCTCTCAAATATTCTCTGGTTTCTTTACTTATCATCATGGTCATCATCTCCTATAAGGTCCCAGAAATTTTCATTCACCACTTCGGCGATGTCTCTGTCCATAGGTTTTTGACTTTCTTCCATTTTTTGTCTTACCTCATATAGGACATTTCCATTCTCAACTTTGATGTTTGGGATGTATTCCCTAATCTCGCCTTGCCAAGACGGCATAATGAAGGTTCGACTATTATCATGGTGGTCGTAATGGTCCATAATGGTTCCCATGGCTTTAGTGAAAGCCTCGTGTGGGTCTAGTGTATAGAATGTCTGTCCAAGGACTGGAACATCTATTGTTCTTGTTCCATCAGCATTAATGTAGTCTATATAAAGAACAAAGTGTTCCACCGTGGTCATGTCTTCTGACAGCATCCCAAAATAATATCGATGACAATGTTGGAGTACCATTATAGAGCCTCGATTTTGTCAAAGACTTCAGATAATGTACTGAACCGACCCTTACTGCACCATGCCACATACAGACGATAGGGTTTTTCTCTCTTTGGATTTCTTGTAATAGAGACTCTGCCAGTTTCAGAATTGGAAACCATCTTTCCCTTTTTGTCTTTTGTCCATCTGCTTGTTAATTTCATTCCACATCTCCATTTTCTTTGATTTTTGAATCTTCGTAAGGCCCAAGAAGCCTTCGTTCTATTTCTGTTGCACATTGTCTTAACTCTGCGCAATAGTTTTTATAGTTGTTATAACTTGGTTTAATATTGCGTTTACAATAGGCATAGAGAATATAATTTAGATCGCCGTTTGCTTTAATATCAGCAGACCACATATGTGCCACAATCAAATCTAACCACTCTCTTTTGTCTCTTTCAACGTATGGCATTTTTCCAATACTCCTCCATTTTTTTATTTTCTTTTGTATTAAGGAGTTCCACAGGCCACCAATATGGGGCATTTGTGTCTGCATCAGGCCAAAGCTTTCCGTAATATTCAGGTTTTTTGCGCGCGAGGTTCGCCTGATGGGACAAATGAAGTCGCGGGTCGCCCAACCACGGCGGATAGATAATTTGACTGGCTCTAGCAATATAATAGAACATGTTGTTTTCAAATCCTCTATGTTCCCACTCAATAATCATGATATTCATATACATACCAAGAGCGTCTTCATATCCTTTCCACATCCGTACAGCCGGGTGGTTTTTCCACCAAGATACACCACAACAAAGAACTTTTAATATCTGTACTGCTTCAACTCTCTGTTTTCCAAGCCTTTTATCATCTAGCACTTTGGCCGTGTGAATAAAATCACTATATGGTAAAAAAGTTTGCATTA
>Ga0209427_10000876_pt1 | contig 33466 bp, 39 predicted proteins | sample DeeMarSWOR136_30_FD_187465 | JGI IMG/M metagenome (GOLD analysis project Ga0209427, IMG submission 187465) | Marine sediment microbial communities from White Oak River estuary, North Carolina - WOR-1-36_30 (SPAdes) (version 2) | ecosystem: Environmental > Aquatic > Marine > Intertidal zone >...
CATTGAAAAGCGCGGCCTTCATGAATCAGGTCCGATGGCAGTTGGTTGACCAGTTGGAATGCAACCACACCTACGGCTACCTCACCAAGCAACAACGGATCGAGGCGGGGCTGGCAAAATCACACTCCAATGACGCCTTTATCATCGCCGGAGGCCGGCAGCAAACCAGGTGTCGACCCTTTCTGGTGACGCAACCCCGGCGCAACAATCGAAGCATCCAACTGAATAGAAAAGGGTATGGGCGCAGCATCCGCACCCAACGCTACGCCTTACAGCCGCAAGACCTGGTCTGCTATGAGAGACAGCTGTGTCAGGTCAAGGGGATGTTCAACTATGGGCGGTGGGTGCGCTTGAAAACCCCAACCGGCACTATCGTGAATACCCAGGTCAACAACGTGAACTTAGTGAAGTATGGCCGCGGCTTGCAGTTCAGCCGCCCACACTAGCCAACTAACTAACCAACTCACTCACTCACTCCTGGCGATTCAATGCTCTCCCGTGCTCACTTGGTTGGTGTCTTGTCGGAGATGTGCAAAAAAGAAACGCGTTTCTCTGTTTAGATTGTTTTTTCATTTTCGCCTTAATCGAAATGTTAAATACAAGGGATATAACATAACCATAGTTTATGGAGAGGGAAGAATATGTCAAACTTTAAAGTAGGAGTAGGTTATTCTATTCTTGAAGATCCAAAAGAAGCAGGGAATGAAGCCGCTACCAAAGCTCTCACAAAACTTGGGGGCTCTGAGCCAACTTTCACGATTGCATTTTGTACTGTTCAATATAATGAGCAGAAAGTGATTAACGGAATCAACAAAGTCACTAAAAGGGCGCCATTATGGGGCGGGACAAGTCTCGGCGGTGTTTGGACTCCTGATGGTTTTATTGAAAGCGAAACTGGCGCTGTTGGGGTTGCAGTTTTATCTTCACCAACTTTGGCTGTCGGTGTCGGGGCAACAAAAATTAGAAGTGATGGTTTCAGTGAAGGCGAAACAGCAACTAAAAGAGCTTTATCTGATGTAGGAGAGCATGTACAGGCAGCAATAGATGCACGTGTCTCTAAAGCAATCGGACAGGAAGAAAGAAATCCACCTGATCTTGTTCTAATGTGTGCACCGCCTGGAGTTGAGGAAGGGCTGCTCCGTGGAATAAAGAGCACTTTCCCTGCAAAGTTTCCAATAGTCGGTGGAAGTTCGGCGGATAACACTCTAGAGGGCAACTGGAAACAATTTGCAGATCTAGATGTATATAGTGACTATGTGTCAGTCGCAGTCTTATATGCGCCTGATCTAAAAGTTGGATATAATTTTAGCCAAGAATATCAGCCTATCAAGAGTGGGAAAGCCACTCGAACTAAAGAAAGAACACTCTACGAAATAGATGGACGTCCTGCTGCAGAAGTCTATGCAGAATGGACCGGGAAGCCTTTAGACTCAATTAAAGGTGGAGCTATATTAAGCGAATCTTTCTTCAATCCGATTGGAATCGCACATGAAGGCTATTGGCAGACGGTGCATCCTGGAAATGTCAATGAGGACCTGTCAATAGATGGTTTTGTGAAGATCCCTGAAGGAGCGGATATTGCTATTTTGTCTGCTACGCAGGATGAACTTGTTATGGAAGCTAATGCAGTCTTCAAGAGGGCGATTGAAGTCGGAAATATATCACAACCAAGTTTCGGCTTTCTCGTCCACTGTGCTGGCTGTCGACTGGCTATTGGTGATAGAGTCGGTGAGGTAGTCGAACAGGCAAAAATGGCTCTTGGAGACACACCATTCATCGGCTACAACGTCTTCGGAGAACAAGCAACTACTGAAAAAGAGGAAATCATGCATTGCAATCTTACATTGTCTTCTGTAGTGCTAGGCACATAGATTAAACCGAAAAACCACATTTTTCCTTTTTTTTGTAGGGAATTTATTTTTGGTTTTTAATTTTAAAAATACTAAAGAGAATATATTTTTTCTAGAAACATTCATTCAGTGGAGGTTTTTTATTGGAGTTGGATTTTGGAATTAGTGTTGATGTAGGTCCTACATTAGAAAGTATATCCACTGATGTGTCGATCGAGTTAAAACCTACCTTTCATGCATCTATTTCTTCGCTACTATTTCTTCAGCGGCTTCTTTGAAACAATAAAATATCTCCCTGAATATATTTGAATAACGATAAAATTCTGCCTTCTTGACAAGATTTTCTTCTTTATCTGCCATTTCCCTGTAATTGTCGGATTTATCTAAAAATTTTTCAAAAACTTTTGGTAAAAATACGTTAACCCAATCCTCACCCAATTTAAACACCTGATTTTTTATTATGCTATGGAGTTCAGTACCTATTAACTTAATAGGTATTCATGAAAGGACAGTTTCATTTCACTTTGATACGTAATTATGACAGTGGGTTGGCAATGGTTTGATTCGTGTAGTACCTAACTCCTTAATTTATTCAATTCTCAGATTTATGCTCTGTTAATGGCTCGTGGTGTTGGTGAATTACTTTTCCCGTATTTAAGTCTGTTACTACTTGATGATACTGATTATTCTCCCTATCAATACGCATTGTGATTCTTACTCCTCTAGGGAGACGAGGGTCACCACTCTGCACAATTTTATTACTAAATTCTAGATGCGGTTTGAACTCACCCGGCTCGCCATGCCTTAATTTTCCCTTCAGTTGCTCTATAATCCCTATCGTTTCTTGGAGATCTTTTACAAAAAAGTTATGACCACACGCAAGTTTGTATGTAGTTAGATTGTTTTCTATAACCACCTCAACTACATCTAATTCTTTTTTACACGCCGAACACTCTATTTTCCAATTCTTAGGTGAAGAATTCATGTTTATCATTAGTTACCCTCCCTTTTCATTTTTCATTTCTTCTTTTCTACTATCATCCTACCGTTGTCTACATGAACAATTACACTATCATCTTTATCTAAATTTAAATATTTGACTATTTCTATCGGAATATTCACTAAAAATGACCTTCCAGATTTTATAACAGTCCTCTTAGGGGTTATTAATGACGAGTAGAGAAATTGGAAGAAGAAAAATCTAAATAATGCCTACTTTTTCTTGTAGAAGTTGATAACGAGCGGAGATAGGGGCTTTAGAATATCTCTGAGTTATACCGCCTACATGCCCTAAACGTTGCGAAATAATGTTTTGTTGAATACCGCTCTCCTGGAATAGTACCGACATACTATGTCGTAATGAATGGGCGGTAAAATCTACGCCGCTTTTCTTATTTATTGCCTTAATGATTCTGTGGATATTATTTCCGAGTTTACCTTTGTTCATTTTTCCGAAGCTAAAAAATAATCTATCATGCTCTACTCTATGAAGTTTTCTTAAGAGCAATTGTTTCTTGATTAAAACCTTCATTTCTTCAGTTAAAACAACTTTTCTTATTTTGTTGCCTTTTCCAAGAATTTCAATATAGTGTTTTTTCTCAAAACGGGTACCATCCTTACCTACTACCATAGCCATTGTGATATTTCCGTATTCACTAGCTCTTAGACCTAAATTAAGCCCTATATCAAAGAGATTTCTTTCAAGAGGATTATCTATAGCATTTCTGATTTGTTCTATTTCTGTGATAGTTAAGGATCTTGGTTCTATTTCAGGTAAACGGGGAACAACATTGCGGCTTTTTAGTGTTTCCTTAATTTCTTCAATTTCTGCAGATTTTATTATTTGTGGAGTACCTTGCCTAATTGCCCATTTCTCTACCCATGTTAAAAAAGCAGTTATGCTTCTTGCTTTAACCTTTAAGGCATGTGGAGAGTTAGGTTTTGTGTAATTATTGCATTTAAAGAAACCGCCATGCTTTTTAAGGTAATCAAAATATTCAACGATAATTTCTGCGTTTAAGTCATTCCATTCCTTTCCTTTTGAGTTTAAGAATTGATAGAGGTCCGAAATAACTCTTGCATAACTTGTGATTGTAGTCGAGCTAATTTTTCCTTTTTTATCATTAAGATAAGTTTTTACTAACTCATCATATTCAAAATTTATTTTATTAGGTCTTAAACCTGCCTGGATTAGCGCATTAGTCCAGGTACCAAAATGATCTACATAAGTTTTTGGATCAGGATAAGTGCGATTACTTTTGAAATCTTGTAAAAGTGGTACTGTACCCGTTTTATCGTAATAATCCCGTAAGATTTTAATAAGTTCCTTTTTAGAATAATATTTTAAGTTAGGATTGTAGCCTAGTGATTCAATCAGTTTATTATAACCTCCAAAATACTTTTTAATAGTGACAGCGTTTGGAAAGCCTAACTTACTAAGTTCTCTGCTCGTTGGAACTACTCCGTTTTCTTCTATGTATTCCTTTAATTTTATCGGGATTTCTTTAAGTTCTGTTCTTGTATATTTCTTGCCCATATGTGACATTTTCTTACTCTCCCTTTGCTCTATCTAATTCTTGTGCAATTGTAGATATGTATTCAAACATATCATTAGAAATTGAAGTTTTCATGTTTCTAATTTCTTTGTGGATAGCATCCAAAGAGCCTTTTACTTCTAACTCTCTCCGTTCTAAGTCTTGTAGAAAAGAAACCGGTATTCCTTTAGAAGAAACCGTTTTAGTATCAACTTCTTTCATTAAATATTCTTCAGGAGTTAAATTTCGGTTCTTAAAAAATCTTATGCAACTTCTGATAAATTGCGACATATTTATATTCTTTTTATCAACAAAACGTTTCAATTCTTCTTTTTCTTGCTCAGTAGTTTCAAATTGAGTAAAAAAACGTTTTTCGTTAATTTTAGCCATAACATATCCTCGGGTTTTGTATGTACACATAATATCCTAAGTTCTATAAAAATGTTATGAAAAATTCATTACTAATTATTCTTTATGCTAGATCCTCGATGATTCCGATGGTCTCAAGGTTTCACCAGAACTAGTTGAAGAAATCAAAGAATTGAATATTCCAATAAATGAAACTGCAGTTGTAAAAGAAATTGAGGGCCAAGATAAAGTAGAAAGGATTGTGATTGAAAATGATGAGGGAACAAAGGAACTAAAAGTTGACGCCGTGTTTATTTTTAAAGCGATCCCAATGACACCATTATTCAAAAAGGCTGGAGTTAAAGTCGCAGGGCGTAATTGCATACAAGTTGATCGGGAGCAAAAAACAAATCTATCCGGCGTATTTGCTGCTGGAGACAGCACTTGTGGAGGAATGCAAATAGTCACTGCAGCCGGAGAAGGTGCTGTAGCGGGCATGCAAGCAACTAAGCATGTTCGAAAGCAAAAGCAAAATAAAAAAAATGGTTGAAAGAGAAATATTCGGTATCAATACGTTATAATGAAAGCCATATCATTGTTTCTTGTCGTTATGAGCCCTTTATGAGTTGAGCAAACTTTTTCCCTAATTCTTCGCCCTTTGTTAGTTCCTCTTTTGTTGCATGACCAGTGAACTCAAAATAATCAACAAGTTCCCATTTATTACGATCTAGCAATTCCTCAAGTTCCTTCTGTGCGCCACCACTCCAGCCTTTACTGCCAAAACGGGCTACCTTCTTATTAAGGATGCGTTTTCGCTTCGCCATGTCTAAGACATACACCATTTGAGGGAAGAGCCCTGCTTCGTAGGTAGGAGCACCGATGATAACACCTTTCTTGGTCCAAAGAGATGGAAGAATGTAACTCACATTGATTCTTGCAACATCAAAGACTTCAACTGGTACGCCAACTTCAGAAATTCCCTGAACTACAGCATTCATCATTGCCTCCGTGTTACCGTACATACTTGCATAGAGTACCGTTATCCCTGGCTTTGTCTCTCCAAGCATATAGCCTGCCCATTTCTGATATAGTTCAATAATTCTTCCTGGGTTCTTACGCCAGATAATACCATGAGAAGGAGCAATACAATCAATTTTGAGACCTGCTCCTACTAGCTTGTTTATTGCCTTTATTACTTGTCCGCTGAATTTCGCAACGATGTTCACATAGTAGCGTAATGACTCCTTTATGTAGAAATTCCACTCTTCATCCTTGATTTCATCGTCAAAGAGGGATCCACGAATAGCTCCGTATCCTCCAAATGCATCGCACGCGAAGAGAATATTATCAGTTGTATCATAGGTTACCATTGTCTCTGGCCAGTGTACAAAGGGTGCATGGAAGAACTGTAAAGTTTTAGTGCCAAGATCAAGGGTTTCTCCGTCACTTACAGCTTGTACGTTGTCAGTTATATTGTAAAATGTTGCAAGCATTTCTTTTGCCTTGTCGGTACACAAGATGGTTAAATTAGGATTGATTCTTCGCATAGTGGTTACGAGTCCGCCATGGTCAGGTTCCAAATGGTTCATAATTACATAGTCAAGTTCTGAAATTGGAACAATTTCTTCTACCGCGTCAAAGAATTCGTCCCCTTTAAATGCTTTAGATAAATCGATCAACACCTTTTTCTCGTCAACGATCATATACGAGTTGTATGAGACGCCTTCTTCTGTTACTGGCCAAAGTCCTTCGAATAGGTCTGTGGTGCGGTCGTTTATACTGATACAATACACATTTGGTTTAATCACATATTGTGGCATAATTCAAAACCCCCATCCTATCTATTGGTGGTTTCTTTCGTAAATCTTTTTCCTTTATAGATCTTGAACTGTCAGACACAGATTTCATAATATAATTATGTTTATAACGGCAGTTTATGCAATCACTTGATTCATTTTGCCTTGTATTGACTATTTAAGAACTCCAACGGTTGCCATATAAACAACGGTTTCGTTGACGCCATCCACGTCTATCAATTTGTTTGCTTCTTCATCAAAAATAGCGCCAATTGTACAACAACCTAACTGAAGTGCTTCAGCTGCTAAATAAAGATTTTGTCCGATGTGGCCTGCATCAAGATATATGTATCTATACGCTCTTTGGAGGTATTTCCATTTTGACCTTTCAACAACAGCAGTCCATACAAAAGTAACTTGTGCGGATTTGACCATTTTCTGGTTGAGTGCAGCCGCTGCACATTCCTCTGAATAATCACCTTTCCTTATTAGTTCAATATCGAAGTAATGTGGTCTGAAATGGTAAATACCAGCTTCAAGTCCATCAACGAGTCGAATATTCAGATAAGTCTCAATTGGGTAGAGTGCGCCAGCTGATGGTGCTGTTCTTAAGAAAAGAGGTCCAAATGGTGTATCATGTTTTGCTGTTGCTCCTTGCGTTGCCCACAGAAGGGTTGAGAGCACTTTAAGGTCAAGTGATTTCTGAGGATCATAGTTTCTCCTCGACCTTCTGCTAGCTAAAACTTCTATAAGTTTTGCCGCATTATTAAAATCAGGTTCTGGTAGTGAGATCACGTCAATCGGATTTTCATAATTCTTATAGAGTTCAGGTTTATTATTCCAATCCAGAAAATGTCTTGGTAATTTACCAGGGTAGTATTTTGTATCTCTTTGAAACTTATCACCAATTTCTTTTGAAGAATTCTCAGTATTCATGATTTATCAATCGATTGCGCATTATAATTAAGGCTTTATCTTTGTGCATTTTCAAGAAATATTACCCGCTTATTTCAGGAAATTAATAAGCAGCAAGGCATTTTGTTTAAGACACTTTTATTTTTCCAATGACATGCCAGTTTCTCTATACTTTTTAAAGTGATCAACTCCAGATAACTATGGTGATACTTATGAGCGAAATGTCAGGATTTGATAAAAAGAAGGATTCAATCATACTAAAAACGCTGTTAAATGAAGGTGAACTCACAGCAGGTTATCTTATAATGAAAGTAAGGGCACAAGACGACACAATAACTGGTGACGAAATCAGTCATCGGTTAATATGGCTTGTCGAGAATGTGTTAGTAGTCGAACACAGGTTAGATTCACGACATGGAGGAAAGGTTAATTATATGGTCAATGAGGCGAAAAAAGAAGAAGTACTCAAACTCATAGAGTAAGCAGATTGAGTCAAAAAGAGTGAAAGTATCCAAAAAATGGATTTCTCTATATTATTTCAACTTGCACCTGCCAAGGCTAGTAAAATTGCTAAAAATGATTGAGCCTGTCCCTCTTTAATTTTTTTAGCGATACTTATCGCTTCCTGTATATAGCGAGGCTCCTTTGTTTTTTTCCATTCGTGTGAAAGTTCTTTTACACGTTTTACTAGATCTTCGTCCGACATCTTTAATCCTCAGGTTGTAATCCACAACTAAATTAAGTTTTGTCAATTAAAAATTCGGACGCCCATATATAAACCGACAGTGAGAGTAGCGTGTAAGTGAAACTATTCTTTCTGTTTACAGAAACGGTGAAGAAAGCAAAACGTACAACCTATCATACGAATATGCGGTGTTTATATAACGTTTTTTTAGAGAAACATACACAGCTAGCCGCATGGCTTGCTATGGTTCACATAATTGTAGGAAAAATCCTCAATAAAATGTGGTGATTTAACTGAAAAATTGTAGAAAAAACTCTATGGTTTTTAGTGTAATCCTTGTATTCTTGCTTACCATAACAATGGTCAGCCCTATCGTCGTAGCAAAGTCCAACGATATTGTCAGAGAAAACTACGATGTATCTGTTGATGATACAGTATTTGTTAATTTACAGCGTATCTATAAAGAGGACGTTGAAATGAGGGGCGCCGTGTTGATGGTCCATGGAGGATGGCATACAAAGTTTTTCTACCATTTCGAGGATGACAGCAAGTACAGCATTCAAGAGTACCTCGCAAACAAGAAATTTGATACATATGCATTAGATTTACGTGGTTCGGGTGACTCATATAAGAGCGACTATGCTTGGTACAGTCAGATATCCCAAGATGACTATGTCGAAGATATCAAAGCCGTAGTAAGTGACATCCAATCGAAAGGCTATGAGAAAGTCCACCTAATTGCACACTCCTTGGGTGGCATGGTGAGTTGTATATACACTGCCGAGTATGGTTCAGACACGATTTCCTCACTTATACTGATTGGAACTCCTTTCAGCGAGTTCGCACTTGATCCTGAGTTATTGGAGCAATTTCGTTTCGCTGCAGAAAACTACCCCGTTATTCCATGTGATCCTGAGCTTATTCCCATGATGTTCTTTGCCGAAGGACAAGTGAAGGATAAAGTGCTCGAAAGAGCTACAGAAATCATCAGTCAAGAAGTTCTCGGTTCGACAATCGTCCTTCAATCTCTTGATCTCATATATGCTGATAAGGTATCTGAGATCGATGAAGACATTCCTGTTCTAGTGATTCAAGGTGGGCTTGATGCTATAGTTACTAGTCAAGATGCTATGAACCTTTTCTTGGAACTTAAAGGCGACAACAATGATTTAAGAATGTACGGCGAACATGGCCATAACATATTGCTTGAGAAAAGCGCAAAGAAGGTTTACACGGATATTTATGAATTTCTAAAGAGCAATTAATCCTCAGACCGCTCTTTTTTTTCTTTTTGAACTTGAATATTTTAAAATCAAAAAAAGATTAAAAATTTCTATTAAAAAAACAAATATTTGTTTGAGTGTTCAGTTAGTAACGGCTGCTGCGAGGGCATTTAATATCTCTAAGAATGATTGAGCCTTTCCATTTTCAATCTGTTTTGCGATATCGATAGCCTCGTGAATATAATGCGGCTCCTTACTCTCTCTCCATTTAAGAGAAAGTTCTTTGACTTTATTTCTTAGATATTCATCAGACATTTTAAATCCTCTTAGAATAAAAAAATAAAGGTTTAAGCAGCGGTTTTTGTGACCTCAGTCTTAAGTAGAATCTGCATAAATTTATCGAAGATATCCTTGAATTCATTCACTCTGTTCGCTGCTTCTTTTTCCAGTACCTTTGTAATTTTTGCGGCAATATCTTGAGTCTTTCCGAAAAATTCTTTGCCAAGAACGGTTAACTCTTTAATGTCCTTTTCCCAGTCTTTCATACTCATATTATTTTACCTCCATAAAATATGTAGAGTTATCAATATTATTATGTAGAGTCAACAATATAAACCTTGCGGATTGGGGAATCGTTTAAAATAAGAATTTTTGCAGAGTCAAATATTCTCTTATTTGTTAATTGTCTTAAATCACTTTTCCGTCACATATTCTTCTATTTTGTCAAGTGCCTCTTCTAATATGCCAATTGATGGAAGGAAAACGATCCGAAAATGTTCTGGCGTTCCAAATCCACTTCCATAAACTACTAAAACTCCTTTTCGTCTTAATAAATCTACAACCCACTCTTTATCATCCTTGTTTTCGATTTTCGGGAACATGTAAAACGCCCCTTCGGGCTTCCTTACAGAAACTCCTTCAATAGAGTTTAATCTCTTATAGCAAAAGTCACGACGCTTTCTTAATATGCTAATTGTTTCACTAATAAAGTCTTTACTTTGTGTCAAGGCATATGCGCAGGCTTTTTGAGCCGGTGTATTTGAACAGAGACGAATTCGGGCTTGTTTAAGCATTGCTTCTTTGATATCATCTAATTCTCCATCATGATGAAAGCAGGTGTATCCAATTCGATAACCTGGCACCAGAAAAACTTTGCTAAAACTATTCATCGAAATGAAGGGCATATCTTCTGCCACTTCTGCGAAAGCAGTCATAGATCTGTCAAAAACTATTTTATCATACGTTTCATCACTTAACACTAACAAGTTGTGATCATAAGCAAGGTCTCGAATAGCTTTTAGAGTTTCTTTTTCATATACGGCACCAGTCGGGTTGTTAGGATTAATCAGAACAAGTAAATTTGTCTTAGGAGAAATCTTTTCTTTGAGATCTTCTATGTCAGGTTGCCAGTCATTTTCCTCTTCACATCGAAATAAAACAGGTTTTGATCGGTAAAAATTAGAATATGCGATATAGGGAGGGTAACTAGGATTAGGTAACAGGACTTCATCCCCTTCATTGATAAACCCTCCAAAAAGAAAACTAATACCTTCGCTTACACCATTTCCTATTATAACATTCTCTGGCGTTATCGGAGATTTCTTTTCAGTTTCCCATTTAGCTACTTCTTCACGTAATTCTAACACACCTTGAGAATCAGCATACTCTCCAGATTGAGCATATTTCTTTAATCCTTCTTGAATCGACTTCGGAGGCATAAAATCCCACTTTATGGGATCACCTATGTTTAAATAAAGGATTTTTTTCCCTTTACGTTCTTCTTCCTTTGCAAGAACCACTAAATCTCGGATAGCATACTTGATAGCAGATGCCCTTTGTGTCATACTAAATTTCAAACTAAGCACCCATTAAATAACTAACAAATGTAGATCTTAAAGAGAAATATCTGAGATTTGTGTTTTTATATCTTCTAAAATTAGTTTGGCACGATATTTACAGTCGATCATGATTTCATTATCGACTTCATTTGTTGCTAAGAAATGTTTAATTTCTTTGTAAATCTCATTCACGTTCTTCTTCCAATGCTCCTCATCAAAAGGCATGTTCCCTTGGAGTTTAACGTCGCCTTCCCACGCCCCTTCACTAAAATACCAGTCTTTAAACCATGTACATCCTACACGCCACAACAGATAGCCTATTAAGGTGGTTGCAGGGGGCGCCCCTTTTCTTAAGGCGGCTTCAGTAAATTCATGGTAGATATAAGGTACCATCAGTTTTCCGCCTGGAGGGAGAAGATTGGAGAGTTCTTTGAAGAGTTTTTCAAGAGTTCCATAAGAGAGCAATTCTTCATCTGACTCAAATTTGATCTTATCTACAAAATAAACTTCTATCCACGGTAAATAGAACTTTTCTCTTCCAGAGAAATATTTCCCGTGCATTATTGGATTTGTTGTTAGCATACCTTTTGTGTTCTTCAAATAAATTTTAAAATTAGTCTCTTCAACAAAACGTCCTTTAGATAGGTCTTTTATTTTAATTTGAAATTTATCGACAAACCTATTCTCAAGTCTAAGTAATAGATTTTGTTTACTCATTAAAACCCGAACCCTATTGAAGAAACTTCTTCTGTTGCAAAAAAAATAACGTTTCTTAGAAAGAAACAGTTTTTTCATAATTTTCCATAACTAAATCTATGAACTTTTCGTATCCTACTTTGTTGACCCCTTCAAGAACCACGTCACTGATGCCTCTGGCTTTGCAGTCTGCATCTATGACATAAACGTCTATTCCATTGGCCATTATCTCTTCCAACATTTTCGATTTTTCGGATTTTTTAGTAGTGATCAACACAGAATCTTGCATTAAGACTATTCCTACTTCATTTCCTGCCTCTTTTTGCATAGACGCCAATTCAGCAGCGCGTTCAAGATCAGAATACATGAATGGTGATCTTCTTACAATATATAATAAACTTGACATCTTATTTTCCACCTAACACTTATCTTAAATCGTAAACGTGACGTCTGCTTCTGTGATTAGTTTGCTTAATTCTGTCTTCGAAATAAATTTAATTTCATCGTTCTCAATAAGTTCTTCTTCCTTAATGCCTCGTTCTTCTAATGATTCTTTGACTACATAGACACTCACTTCGAATTCGATCATTGGTGAGATTGCTTTGCTTAAATCACCCATATGGATTCCCTCAGGTTCCTGTCCTTTTAACAGAGTGAAGCAACTGTCGTCCATAAAAACAGCGTGTGTCTCAACATCAAGTGCCGTTAAACCTGTGCAAACTCTGAAACCTTCTGCATTGAAGACAGTACCATATGGAGGCTGTCGGAAAATGATCACAACACTTTCTGGCATTTTATCTCCTCATAAACCTTAATATCCGCTGAAAACAATAAATTTGTCAGAATCTAGCACTAATTCACTAAGTCCGCCCAATCCATCGAACGTAGCGCCCTCGATAAGTAATTTTTCATCCTTGATCCCCCGATAACTACAGCATACCGGGCATGAAAAGATCTTTACGCCCATTGCAGTTAACTCCTCCAGAAGCCTTGCAATATTTCTTTCCTCATCTGATAAACTATCTATATCCTTATTGGTATTTAAAACACCGTCCATAAATAGATAGATACCCATGACTTCGTGTCCCCTTTTTACTGCAGCCTTAGTTATCTCTATTACTGTGTCGGTGTTCTGCGAAGTGTACGGACCAGTTGTAAGAAGAATCGACAAAGTACCCATAAGAATCACCTTCAAATTCAAAAAAAAGAAAAGAGTGTTTTATTTTTAAACATAAAGGTTGATGTCACAATCTGCAGCTATATCCAAATATGTGGCTGCTCCAACACATGTCACGCCTTCTATAAAGTCATCTTCTGTGACTTGTAGCATAGGCATACTTACTGTGCACCCGTACATATAAACGCCCATTTCTCTTGCACGATTGATCAGACCAATTAGCGGTGGAGCACCAGGCATAGTTATATTGTCAGCGAATCCTTTCTTGATGACATTCAATCCCATCATAGTGAAGTACAGATGGCATTCCATATCACTCGCCGCCGCCGTCGTTGCTAGAATAAACGCGGGGTACGCCTTATCTGGGGTATCTCCTGATACAATGATAGCGATTTTCTTAGCCATATTAATTCCTCCTACTTAATTCGTTTAATTCGGAAACTATAGTGGCCCTCATCTGTCTCTTCATAACCTAGAAACTCTTGTTTCGTTCTTTTGGCCCATCGTGGAATATCTTCTACAGAGCCCCTGTCATCAGCTAAAACTTCTAGGACTTGCCCAATTTCTAGACTTTTAATGTTTTTCTTCGTTTCTAAGACTGGCTCTGGGCAAAGCATTCCACGACAATCCAAAACCTTGTCTGCTTTTTTATCAGTTGACATTGTCATAGTCTCCGTACTGATCTTTCATTATTTATTATTATAATTTATTCGATATGTGCAAAAATTGAATTTAAATTTATAGGGTTCTAAATCAGATAAAACGGGTAAACTGTGAAGATAATTTTGCTCGATCTAAATTTTTACAAGAGATATTTGAGAACAATTAGATTCTTATAGAGATATTGCCATAATGTTACTTCAAGTTTGAGATAAGTGAGGTAGACTTATGTCGCAAAAGAACTTAAGAATCGCATGGGGAATAACGGGCGCTGGAGATATGCTTCCAGAATTAGTAGAAATAATGAAAGAACTAATAAAAGACAAAAAAATTCAAGTTAAAATCTTTTTGAGCAAAGCAGGTAAGACTGTTGTTGACATGTATAAATTCTGGGAAGACTTAGAAACCATTGGAAAAGTAATGGTTGAGAAGGATGCAAATACTCCATTCTTAGCTGCTTCATTACAACTACGAAAATTCGAGTTCTTTCTCATTGCACCTTCATCAGCAAATACCACCGCTAAAATAGTAAATGGTATTGCAGATACTTTGATTACAAACTCTTTGAGCCAAGGAATCAAAGGAGGATGTCCTGTTTATATCTTGCCTGTGGACCAAGAATTCGGTACTACTGTCACTGTATTACCTTCTGGTAAAGAATTAAAGCTCACAATGAGACAAGTTGATGTTAATAACGTAGAGAAACTTCGTCAAATGCAAGGTATCATTGTATTGAAGAAACCAGAAGACATACGTAGTATCATTAGTAAAAGTGCCACTTTAGATCGTTTTTTATAACCGAACAATCATAAAAAGGACTTTAATAATTGATGGAGGAAAAATATGGTTATTATTAGGCCAGGAGCACCATTAATTTCTGATGCAATCTTGATTGTAGAAGTTATTTTAGCAATTCTTTTGACTCTGGGTTTCATTTGTGCACGAAAACATCGAGGTACGAGACATCATTGGATAATGCTAAGTTCTTTTGTGGTTCACATTGTATTTGGTGTTGCGTTAATGGTCATTAGTTTCTCTATTTTGCTTTCCATAGCCAAGGCGGCGCCAACAATCGCACATGCTACAATTGCGTCTTTGGTTGTGATATTAGCTGCAATTAATATCATTCTTGGGTTTATTTGGAGGGCAAAAGATAGCCCGGTCATGGTTCTTCCACCTAGACAGCGACATATACATCAGACATTAGGAATAATACTACTATTATTGTGGTATTTTATAGTGATTAGCGGAATCTTCGTCTATCTCACACTGTATTGAGTTTTGAAACTCGCATCTGGAAAGAGGGGTTGGTTAAGGGCTGTAAGCGGATCACTCGGAATCCTTCCCTCGAACTCTAATACTGAATGAAATTAATATACATTGGCTGGACATCTCATTCCTTGGACACCTTCAGCGCTATCTTCATAACGTCTCCATTTATCAAGTCTCCCGATAACTTATTCTGGTACTCACGAGCGGTGTGCTCAGGGCACACTATATTACGCGCTATTCTTAAAAATGTGGAGTTTATTAATGAACCTCACTGTAAGGTATATAGGAGCAGTCGACCACCATGATACAGACTGTCAAATTCAGGATGTATCCCGATGAGGCACAAGAAGGGAAGCTCCATGAGATCTTCACCATCTATAACCGCGTGAAACGTATCGGCTATAATCTGCTGTTTCATGGCGATGACTACATGACAGCACGCTTCGGTGAGGATAAAACTATCCAGCAATGTTTGATGAGTCTGTGTAACAACAACCCTTATGTCAACACCATACTAATCGATAACAAGCAGAAACTGGATGCACAACACACATGGCTGGAAAAACGACACAAATACATGAAACAGAAGATAAAGGTTATTACAAAAAAAATCAGCAAAATAAAGGAGCAAGACACACGTGACCGACGGTTGAAGGGCTTATACGACCGTAGATCCTCGATAATGGCGAAATTTCACACTTTAAAGCTTGAACCAATAGTATTTGGTGGTAAAAAATTATTTAGAAACCGAATCCTTGGTAAAATAAGTAGAGAAGAGTTCAAGATACGACGGGATTCTTCGTTCAGTTGTGTGGGAAAAAAACAAAAAGGCGTAAAAAACCTGAATCTCAAGGTGCTGCCCGATAAAACCGTCAAGATACGCAGCTTTTCCAAGCAAAAGGGACGCAAATGGTTGATCATTCCTATATCTGTCAACCATGTGCAGGAGAAATGGTTTCAGGAGATTCTTAATACAGACAAATATACAGTAACCGTAAAAAGAAGGCTCTTTAAAGGGGAAGTACGCTACTTTGTCCATGTGTCTTATGATCTCCCAGAACCCGCACAACGTTACGGCTACCAACATGGTGCTATCGGCTTAGATTTTAATTATAACTTTGTCGCGTTAACCAACGTGGACAACATCGGCAACTTACTCTCCTATCATAGCATCTCGTTTGGCAACCTGCACAGCTATCGAACCGACAAACGTAACGATTATATCTCCTATAAAATGGATAAAGTTGTCAATTATTGCATTAATAAAGGTAAAGGTATTGTGGTTGAAGATTTACAATTTGACCAAGAGTTTTCCTATACAAAGAAACGCAATCGAAAATTAAGCAATTTGAAGACCACCGCCTTGCAATTACTTGAGAGAAAGTGCAAAAAGCGCGGTGTCTCCTTACGAAAGGTATTTCCGGGATATACCTCCCTTATAGGGAAATACAAGTATTCAGGATTACATAATTTGTCAGTCCATCACTTATCAAGTTATGTAATAGCTCGAAGAGGTCTGGGTTTCAAGGAAGCAATTCCAGTCGTGTATGATTGGGTGCTCTCACACATCGGGGAGTTTATCGAGCCCCGTGTGAAACAGGGTAGTCCTTACCGTACATGGTCACAGATCCACGACCTGTTCAAGTACAGCGGGATAACCTCCTTCAAGACTGCCGAAATACTGCGAAAAGTAGTAGTAATGAGGTATGTCTTGTGCTCGGTGACAAGCGCACAGTCCGATAACCTTAGGGCTGGTCTTTCCAAAAACGGAAAGATTGATGATTATCATAAAACGTGGAAGTACATCAACCATTCCATAGTTTTATAAATGATTGTAAGGTTGAGTTTTAGCTCTCCAAAAACTTTTTTACAACCTTTTTTTAGACAATAAATTGCTTTAATTACATCAAGTGAGGGGTATCAATGACCAATGATCGGATTAAAATACTAGGGATCTCTGGCAGTCCAAGAATAGGATCGACTGATTTTGCGGTAAATGAAGCGCTTAGATACGCTCGTGAGAAATATATTGCAGAGACTGATTATTTTTCAGCCCATAAAAAGACCATCAATTTCTGCATACACTGTGATTTATGCGTGCGAAAACAAGAGGGTAAATGCATGCATAAAGACGATGACCTGTCACAAGAACTTTATCCGAAATTGGTTTGGGCTGATGCGTGGATTATTGGATCACCTGTTTATCAGGGAAATGTCTCTGCCCAGACAAAAGCTATACTTGATAGATGCCGTGCATTAGTTGCAAAAGATATTCATATTTTTAAGAACAAAGTTGGTGGAGCGATAGCTTCTGGGGGCGATAGAATAGGAGGTCAAGAACCAACAATTAAGACGATTATCGATTTTTACATAATAAACTTCATGCTTCCGGTCGGGGGAGGAAGTTTTGGCGCGAATCTAGGGGGAACTATTTGGTCAAAGGATCAAAAAGCTGAGGGAACCAAAGAGGACGAAGTGGGCCTTAAATCAATCCATAAGATGGTTAAGAGACTTGCAAAGCTTACAATTTTTTTAAAAAGCGCAAAAAAAGATGAATAAAAAAAACTTGTCAGAGTTTAGACTATTAATTTACTCCTCAGCCAAAGCATAATAACATCGCTTTGGAGAAAAAACCTTTCCGCTCTTCTTTAACTCTTTTATAACTTTTGAAATTTCCTTCGATTCTAAGCCTGTTATTTTTGCAATATCTCCAGGTCTAACAGATTTATTTGCCTTTTTCATCGCATCTAGTACCATCTGTTCCTTAGTTGTCATTTTCTTTTCTTCCTCTTGATTCATACAATTAATTGGATAGATTATTCTTTCTTTCGTGGATATTATATATTTCATAGGATTGGGTTTACTGAAAGCAATTTCATAGTATTTATTGATGAATTTGATGATGAAACACAACACTGAAAGATGACGGTTCGTGACAGTTCGTGTTATGATGTTTCCGCTATCGATGTATTTTTAATTTATTGTTGTGTATCCATATATGGCGATATTTCGATTAATACATTAACACAAGTAAATTACATAATACCTCACTTTAGCGGTTCTTTGAGCCTAAGAGTTGAGAAAAACGTAGAGATTTCCCACAAGTGATTTAAAAGACGGATCCGAAAATTCAATTGAAGATATCGTTCACTATCCCCTTGATATCCAACAATTTGTATCTTTATCTATTAGTAAATCAAATTTATTTGCGTCATAAATTAAAAAAGAGGTGAAAAAAATGGAAGAAAAGACCTCTGAAGCAAAATATGATCTACCCCAATCCCTAGGCTATCTCATTGCGAGACTCGTTCACCAAAAGTTTCCTAGAGAAGTTGCGGCTATCAACAGAGATGGAACGATGACAATAGTTTTTGACGATGAAGAAAAAATGGAACGCTACAAGGTCATCGAATTGCAATTCGGACAGATGCTTTTCAAATACGAAGCCGAGCATACCAAGGCGGTTTCTGGAGAGGCAAAATGTCTGCACTGTAAAAGTGAGTACATAAAAACAGTCTATTATGCTAGTTATGAACTGAAGGAGGTCAAGAAAGGACAATATGATTTGACCGAACGTTACAAAATAGGCGGAGATATGACGGAAGCTAAAGTCGGCATTTCTGCCATAAAACAACAAATAGCGCAGACTGAATTGCAACAGAAACTGTTATTTTATAGCTAAAAGGGACTAGAAAGGTGGAAGAAAAGAAACATATTGGAAAAATGGATTTACCCCAGACCATAGGCCACCTTATTGCAAGATTACTTCAAAGAAAATTTCCTAGCGAGGCTGCTTCCATAAATCGCGATGGAACATTAATAATTACTTCCAATAAAACAGAAAACACCGCAAACTGAATTGCAGTAAGAACTTCTTTTTTATACGTGAAGCCGACTTTTTGACTATAGTTCTTAAATTATGATTTTTTACTTGGAACCACTATCCGATGTGTAATCTTTAAATTAAGAAGGAAGTGGAAAAAGTGGAAGAAAAGAAACATATTGGAAAAAACTGCAAATCCAGTTTGACAAAAGACTTTGATGCTATACTACTGATTTCAATCATAGATTTTTTCCTTAGTTGAACGAGAAAAATTAATTATTTTATAGATAAGAAATTCTCATAATATGAGAAATAATTTCACCAACTTCTAATTGAATTTGTGGCGGCGATTTTAGTTATGAGTGGCGATTTTAGTAGCATCAGTGAAGAGGATTTGAAATTCTTCATTGACCAATTTCATAACCAAACTGGTAAATTTCCAAAATTTGATGAATTGATTGAATTAATACAGTATACAACTTCATCATCGGTTGAGGATCTTAAACACCGAATAAGTGAACTTATCGATCATATGGTCGATAAAGGTACCATCTCTTGGGAAAAAAAACGCCTAAGACTTCATAGCACGATATAATTTCTCAAACTGAGATTAAACCATGAAAAATAGTCAATGTAGAGTAGAATTAATAGTAGGATAGAATTAAGTCTATATTTGCTCTTCTAATGCCCTAATTGTCTTATTTACTTCAATGAGTTGTTTTCTGACTTGATTGTATTGAAGGATATATTTGTTTAAAAGTTCCATCTTTGCTATTTTTTTTGCTTTTTTCCATTCCAAGGCTTCTCTGGTGTCGAAAGCATGAAGGATATCCCCAATTACTAGTTCATATTTGATTTTTTCTGCTATTAAATCAGTCTGTTCCTTGTAGAGTTTTTGTAGATCTTCTTGTGTAACTTCAGTACTCGTTGTTGTAATGGCCTCGGTCATAGTCTTTCACCAAAGGAAATCTGGTTTAGAAAGGAAGTGTTAGTACTTAACAGCACATCTCTTCTAAAAATGTGGGATACTATTAGATCGTAGACAGCAATTTAAAATAGTATATAAAGACCACAAATTTTAATAAAATCAATTAATTTTTGTGAACGATACCTTAAAACGTTTAGAGAGTTTATTTGGTGTAATTATTCTTAGAAATCAATTAAAAGAGTGTTAAATATCATTCCGTGTTTTTTTAGATGACCATCGTGAAAACAAGTTATGTGGAATGTTTAATAGATCTAATATCCGACCAACAACAAAATTCACAAGATCTTCAATTTGTTTTGGTTTATGATAAAATCCAGGTGCAGCGGGTACAATATGTACACCTATCTTAGCTAATTTAAGCATGTTTTCTAAATGAATCGGACTGAAAGGAAGTTCTCTTGGCATTAAAATGAGAGTTCTTTTTTCTTTAATGCTAATATCTGCTGCCCTCAACAGAAGATTTGTTGTGTATCCTTGTGCAACCGCAGCAAGGGATGACATAGAACAAGGTATGATTATCATTGCATCAAATTGTTGAGATCCACTTGCAATGGGTGATAAAAAATCGTCAATTTCATAAGAAAAAGTTGCAAATTTTTGAAATTCTTTTTTACTCATTTCTAGTTCATGTTCAATAACGATTTCAGCGGGATTCGAGATAACAAGATGAACTTCAGAATGAGTTAGTTCTCGTAAAAATTTTAATAGTTTGTATGCATAGATTACGCCGCTAGCGCCTGTGACTCCAACAACTAATTTCATGAGGGAGTTCCCACTTTTTCTAAGGCTTTATTGGCGAGTTCAAGCACTAATTTTTGAATAGGATCATCTTCTCTAGTGGCTACACTTACAAAAGCAAGTTTCTTAAGCGAATGGGCTATTCTTTCAGCAAGAGCACTTGCAAGAAGTAAATTTTTGTGTCCAAGAATTCTAAACGAAGTTGCTCGCATGTCAGAGACTCCTGATGGTGAAGGTACACCTCCAGCCATTGTAGAAACACGATAACCTTTTTCGGAAACTATTAAAAATAATGCATTCTCTAATTCTAATACGATACAATCTATCGTAAGTTCACCTTTCTCTAAACGATCAGTAAAGATTTTGTACGGCTGCAATTTGTCCCTCCTAATTCTCAAATCATTCCATTAAAACCATGTTTCTTTAAATTAATGCGCTTATTCTCAAGTATAATGCCTTCCATCTCAAGTAGTTTTTCCTTTACCTTTGTGCTGTTTTGGAATCCACCCATGAATCCACCTATAGATCCATCATTACGAACAACACGATGACATGGTACAATAAATGGAAATGGATTTCTTCTCATAATATTACCAACAGCTCGTGCAGCCTTTGGGTTTTCAGTTGATTTTGCAATCTGACCATATGTGACTACGTAGCCCCATGAAACCCTACTTACGTTTCTCAATACATTTTGAGAGAATTTGGCTTTTGTATAGAGAGAAATAATGGTATCTAGTGTGTCTTGGTGATTTTTACACGCCTCATAAAGTTTTCGTGCAATTTTCTTTAGTGATATAAGCTTAAATTCTTTTAAAGTTAAAGGGTCAATATTTAATTGGTTCGCTATTTCATTATTGAAACAGGAGGCTACATTCTTCCAGTAGTCTCTCCATAAGGTTTCTTCTGACATTTGCAATTCCTAAGTAACTTCTTGTTTTTGATACATAAAAGAATAATTAGTTTCGAATAGTCAAACTTAACTCAATAATTCCATTTCCTGATTGAGAAAACTAATAGTAAAAGGTTTGGCACAGTAAAAACTAATAGTAAAATAATTTAATTTGCTTTACTGAAACATTTGTTCAATTTGTGAGACTTGCATGAACGTTTCTTCTGTGCCATCTTTTGTTATTACTAGCAGATCACAACCATCGCCACTAGCAGCATCTCTCGCGATTGCGGACTTCATTGCACTAAGAACTAGTTTCTTTCCTTCCTCTGCTGAAAGATCATCTCGAAAACCACTTTCAAGGACACCAATCGCAATCGAAGCACCAGTTCCCGCACACGCGAACTTATCATCAAGTAAGGAGCCAGCGGGATCAAGAACAAACAAGTTTGGAGTTCCGTCAGAATCTATACCTGCAACTAATGTTTCTGTCAATAATGGTGCAAACCGTCTACCAAATAATATATTTGACATAAGTTTTGCGGCCGCACGAACTGACATTGGCTTTCTAGATTCTAAATTATAGAGACGCGAATGTGCTTCAATTGTTCTTATCAAAGAGTCCATATCTGCCATAAATCCTGCACACGCTGCACCTATGTTATCTGTAATTTTAAAGACTTTTTTTCCGAGTTTACTTAAAACCAATGTTGACCCAGGATACGATACTCTCTTCTCTGCTGCTAAAACAACACCGTCTTTGCATACAACACCTATTGCGGTAGCTCCTGGTAGATAGCCACCTTGTTGAGCTTCTGGCTGATATATATCACGTTGATCTGGAAATAAATCTCTATTCATCAGATATCCTCCATTTATTCAATTAATATAATCATCCTAAGTTTTCTTTTAAAAACTTCTTTTTCTTTTATTCTCTACTTTTTCTTTTAAACTTTACATGAAGGCAATTAATTGTATCAAAATAGTACTACAATTGTGAAAGGTAATACAAATGATATCTTTTGAGAATAATTATAATTAGAAAACAGTAAATCTTATGAATTCATGAAATAGTTCTTACAAAAGTGTGTATACACATGTTAAATTAACAAGTTTCTACACCTCTTATTGTTAAGTGCGATCTTCATCACCTCTTCCGAATTAAAATCGTTCTTTGAGCCGGGGTAGCCAAGCCCGGACTAGCTCTGTGGTCTAAAGGCGCTGGCCTTGAGTCAAGCGGAAGAAAGTCAGTGTTCCATTGTGAACGCGAGGGTTCAAATCCCTCCCCCGGCGTCAATTTTTCCTTATACTAATTTACTTAGGTCTGATTTTTATAGGAAAATTCAGTTTACGTGTTTCGGTCTTTTGCCTGTAGAGGAACAGAAAGCTGGTTCAATATATAGAATCTAAGAAGGTAGATAAAAAGAATATATGATAACACATGAAAGATTACAACATAAAGAATCATAGAATCGAAAGGGAGCGGGATAGTTAAGATTGATCTACGATAACCCCATTGCATGAAGAACTGAGCAAAAGCAATAACATCGAGATTTATTATCAGAAATATTGTAAGAAAAAGTTGTCTTTTTACATTCTTTTGAAAAAAAAGTAAGAAGAGCAGGAGTGGAAAATACCAGAAGAAATATTGGGGGTTGATGATCCTATTAAAAAGTACAAAAGCATTCAGAAATAAGCCGCTGAGTATAATTAGAGTGTAAGGCGTCTCAAAGACTTTTTTTGCTACAGAAAATCTCAAAAACAAACCTAAAAGTACAACCATTTGAATAGTTGTGCTAATAATTCTTACAATCATAGAATAATCATTGGTAAGATAGCTATAGAGAGAGTAAATCGCTAAATCTGTTGAAATCTCCCTACCGGTAAGATGAAATAGATATGTTGAGATATATTGGTTTGGTGCGAGAATAAGAAAGGGCAGAGAAATTAAGAAACATACAGCACATGTTATAAAAAGAAATCGTGCAAGGTTTTGCATTTTATTAGTCTTGAAAAAGTATAAGAAGATTATGGGTGCAACGATCACGGGGAACCATTTATACATTATTCCTATGCCCCAACATAACCCTGCATAATTGTGATGTTCCTTATGAAGAAAATAAATTGTAAGCATAAGAAATAAAGTCGGTATGGAATCAAAACGTCCAATGTATGAACTTTCAAATATCGGATACGGCAAGAACCAATAAAGGAGTGTGATCATATAACTCCGATGAGAAAAGTTATCGCTATTAACTTGCCATTCTTTCGCAAAGATATAGAGAACATAACCAATTAAGAGATCGCCAATAATAAACGGGAGTTTACAGAGAAATATAAAATCTCCACAAAGAAAAACTGTAACCATCATGGTGTATGAAATTAGTGGAGGATAATCCGTTTTTCCAACAGGAATATCTCGGTAAGGTACCTTACCCTCAAGAAGCAACATTCCAGTTGCAGTTAAATCACGAAAATCCCAATGACGATTTGCACCAATTGTAGCAATCAACAGTCGTACTGCAAACGCTATGCAGAAGCCAATAATCAATATATAATGCTTTTTTACAATTTCCTTTGTTAACGCGAGCCAATCCTTCATCATTTCCGCCATCATATTGAAATAATTACCCATTCATTCTTCCTGAAGTTTAAATGTATTCTTAGTTAAAGTAGAGATATAAAAGGAACCTTTATAAATTCCGACTCCTACACTAATCGTAAACTTTAAATACCCAAAAAGTTTATATACCGGTTTTCACTTTTCGTGCGCGCTTCTCTTTGCAGAGTTTCCGGTCTGGAGGAGACTTTTTGAAACATATTGGAACAATCTTACATATTTCGCCTCATGGTAAACTTATTGTTCAAGGTAATCCTAATTTTATTCCAAAATTACAAACGAGGGTATGTACTAAAGACAAGAAAATTATTGGTTCTGTGAAAGATGTCTTTGGTCCAGTAAAACAACCTTATCTATCTATCACAGTTTCTAATCCCTCAAAAGTAGAAGAACTTTTATCTTCAGACTTATTTATGTATACCAGTGGAAAGCGCAAACGAAATAAGTGAAAAAATAAGTTAACATCCATTGGAGGTGTTTATCTATTCACTTATCGGAAAAAGATGAAAGTGATCTTGTTGTTTCTTCTAGTTGTTGCCCAGATTGTGGAAATCATAAATTAATAAAAGATTATGAAAGAGCTGAAGTAATCTGTATAGAGTGTGGCCTGGTCATTCGTGATAAAATTATGGATACAGGGCCTGAATGGCGTGCCTTTGATCACGAACAAAAAGAAAAGCGAGCAAGAGTAGGCGCCCCTATGACTTACACAATTCATGACAAAGGACTCTCTACGATGATCGATTGGAGAAACAGAGACAGTTACGGAAAACATCTTGCTCCCGGAAAACGGGCTCAAATTTACCGCTTAAGAAAATGGCAACGAAGAATCCGTGTATCAGATGCAACTGAACGAAATCTTGCGTTTGCGTTATCTGAACTTGATCGAATGTCGTCTCATCTCGGGCTTCCTCGTAATGTACGAGAAATTGCCGCATGTCTCTATCGTAAAGCAGTAGAACAAAGGTTAATACGGGGGAGAAGTATTGAAGGTGTTGCTGCTGCGGCGTTATATGCAGCATGTAGACAATGTAAAGTGAGTCGTACTCTTGATGAGATTGCAGAAGTGTCGAAAGTAAGCAAAAAAGAGATCGGCAGGTCATATCGATTCATTGCACGAGAGTTAAAGATATCCATTCCTCCAACAAATCCAATTGACTATGTACCTCGTTTTACTAGTTCGCTAAAACTGCCTGGGGAGGTACAAGCTAAGGCCATAGAAATACTGAAAAAAGCTAGTGAAAATGGGCTCACATCGGGACGCGGACCTACTGGTGTTGCTGCTGCGGCGATTTACATAGCCTCAGTCATAATGAACGAGCGAAGAACTCAAAGAGATGTAGCTGAAGTAGCACGAGTGACAGAAGTAACAGTCCGAAACCGCTATAAAGAACTTGTTCTTAAAATGAACCTTGAAGTGCCGTTATAGTATAACTTCTCTTTTTTTATTTTTAGTTTTACCCTTCTTGAAATACTCTTTTTTCTACAAATGTTCCCTATTAATTCTCAAATAATATGTAAATTTAGTTTCTATAATCTATATTGTTTAAACTTAGTTAAGAGCAAAATGTGCGCCTTGTAACTCCCTCAACGTCATTGACTCCAATGATGGATTCTTATCGAGGTTAAGGCCAAGGCGCATAGAGCATTTTAAGGATTTGAGATATAAATTTTTTTTCTTTATTGAAACATAAGACAACTTTATTGCTAAATGATAAACCTCTCTTGAAGGTATGTTTATAATTAAAAATCGAATAAAATTCAAATGGACTCATTTTTATAATTTAATAAAAATAGAAGAGAGTATTTTTCTCCATTTTCCTTTTTTATTAAAAAAATTATTTTTTTGACAGAATTTAAATCAAATACCCGTTTAAACCCACTAATTTCATCTATACATTTATATTACTGAGCATTTCTATTCCTATAGATAGCTATCTTTACGTCAAATTGTGTATTATCGATTACTCTTCCAACATAGATTAATGATAGATCTTTTCGGGCGAAATTAGATGAACTTTGAAATGGAAATGGTAACTTATTTTAAACTTAAGACTCTGAAAGAAAGAAAAGAAAAAATAGATCTAATCGTAGCGCAATTAGAAAAAAACCGAAAAATGAACGATCCCGTCACTAATTTAAACATGGCGGAAGTTATTATTGAATACTGTTTATTAAAGAGTAATAATGATGAACGTCTACAACAATATGATCGGGCACTTGAATTGGTGTGTAATGCGCGCCATGTTTTGAGAGAAAAGAACCAGATAACACAACTCGTAAGATCCTATCACATTGAATGCTTCATAAAATTCCATACAATGAAGTACAAAGATGAAGAACCAGCTATTCAAGACATCTTTGAATTAGGTGGAAAAATTATTAACGTAATTAAAAAAAACCGAAACTCGGTTCCAGACATTGAAAACAAAGGTTACTATTCCTTAGGATTGTGTTGGCGTGCCTACGGTCTTGTACAGCAACTTATTAACAAATCAAAAGAATTAAGCATTAAGCAAAAGCATGACATATTAGAGAAAGCTAGAAAATTAGCACATAAAGCTCTTGAGTTAAGTAGGAACGCAAATAATAGAGACGCACATATCTTATCAGCGTATATTTTTGCCTTTGTCGAGCAATTACCACAACGTACATTATACGGAGATAAAGCTACTACTGAAGAGGATTTTATCGGATTTATGAGCCCTTACGAAATTCTGTTTGAGATTGCTCATGCTTGTGGTTCAATCGAATTCGAATATTTGGCCTTATTGAATTACATTCGACTGAATTTACTACGTATAATCTATGCAGCAGGTTTAAGTGAAAGAAAGAGGGAGATATTCGATGAAGTCGTGGAAGATTTCAAGAAATTAGGTAAATATGAAAGCATTATTCATTTGCCACATCTTCGTTTTTATCAATATTCTCTCAAAACCTATACTTACACAACTATTATCTATTTTGAAGCTGTAAATGAAGAAAGATTCACATATTATATAAATGAGGCATTAGAATCCGCAGAAAAAATGAAGAGTGCATATGTTTCTGGGGCGATGCAGAGTGCTCACGATAAAGTTGAAATGCATCATATACTTAACGAAGTATATAGAATGAAAGCGTCATTTGCTACTTCGCGAAACGATAAAATAGATTATTTAAAAAAAAGTGAAGACTTACTTCTGGAAGATGAAAGAATTTCTGCAACTTGGTCGCCCCAGGTGTATAATACATGGCGTGATCTTTCTTCAATTTATTTAGAGTTATCTAAAGTCGAACGTAATCAGATGTACCTCAAGAAATGTGTATTTTATGCTAAGAAAGCTTACAGTTCGGCATTAGAGACTGATGTATTCAAGGACGCGCTGTTTGAAGCGTATAAAATTGCTATAATAGCGGAAGATTATCAGGACTTTAATTTATCTATAACAAATTATGGACTAGCGCTTAATCTTATAGATAAGATACTCAGTGCGGGAAAGGATTATCCATACTACCACGATTTAATGATATATCTACAAGCGCGTTTACATGGTGTTAAGGCCAAAGAAGAACATTTTAAAGGAAACTATGCACAGGCAATGGACTTATACCGTAAAGCAAGTTCTCTTTTACAAGCACACGACCTTTATACATATGAAAGTCTGTTATATAATGTTTATTCACTATTTGAAGAGGCGTCTATGCGTTTTATTGAGGAAAAGTATAAAGAAACGCTCAATATTATGTTCAATATTACCAATTTATTTGATGAGGCAACAACACATCACGCCGAAGATTATGAGCCTCAATTTCAATATTTTATTGATAGAAGAGCCTATGATCTACAAGAACTCTTTTTTGAATCCATAAAGACTTTTTGCATCGCACAGTCTAATATTCTTCAATCATTAATCTATCGTAATACTGGGCAAAGCGAAAAGGCCGTTGAATTACTTAAAGAGGCAAATGCTTTGTTAACAAACTTTGTAGATCGAAATGTTCACATTGCGGGCTATTATTTATTTGCTAATGGATTATATGGACTAGAAAAATCTGAAGTCGCAATTAGAGAAAGTGATTTCAAAAATGCGGCAGCATATCTTGCTGGGGCATCCGATCAATTTGAAAATGCGTCACAGGTACTAACTTCCGATGTACGATTAAGAAAACTTTGTAAAGGACTAAAGGCCTTCTGTCAAGGCTGGATGTATGCATTAGAGATAATGCGTCGTGGTAAAGACCTTAACAATACAGAATTGATTACTAATTTCACTCTTGCCCAACAATCCTTCCTTAATGCAATAAAAGACCTAAAGACCTTTAGAAAGACCTCTAATGGGGTTTCTGGATTCCAAGAGTTGGTAAGTTATGTTTATTTTTCGCTGTTATTTCAAAAAACTGATAATCCTTCAGAGAAAGCCAAGTTTAAGAACAACATGTCAAATGCGCTCAATGAAGCGCTTCAGTATTTTAAAGAAGCAGAAGATATGGAACGATATGGATTTACAAGAGACATACTCAGTACACTTCCTCAAATAGAAGACGTACGCGAAACCGTCTTCAAGCCCATTGACATACCATTTGTTCCTTACACTCCAGTATTTGATACAATCAGTAAAGTTGAGCCAACTGGTGTAGATTTTGCTGTGTCTCTTGATAAAACACAAATTGAAGTATACGAAAAAATATCTTACACGATACAAATTACTTCCGACACTTCAATATATATAAAGAAGATAGAAGGAGTGTTCCCGAAAAAGGGTGTCAAAGTAATCTCAGGAATACGATTAGCAAAAAATGGTGCAGTAAAACTTAATCGTCTATTATCTCCTGGACAGTCTTTGCTTATCGAATTCAGCATTCAAGCCTTTACACCACTTTTTAGTAGAAAACATCCACAGTTGATTTATCTTTCTACAAAAAATGAAAAATTTCGGGTTTTTTCCACTCCTTATGCAATACAGGTATATCCAAAAGATGTTTTAAAAACTGATTTGGTAAGGAAAATTGATGAAAAAATCAGTCGAATTATGAATATCATGGATGAACTAGGAGTTACCATAGGAGAATTCCCTATCATATATCATAATATCAATTCGTATCATAAAACTCTATCAGAATACCAAATGCATGAAGAAAACAAAAAAGTCAAAAAGAGAAGTTCAAAAAAGAAACGCATCTCTCAAGCCCCTATACAACAAATGGCTTTTGTAGATCCTTTGGGTGATGTAAATATCCTCTATGATCTAAGCAAATATCTCTATCCTCGGTCTATTACAAGTCTTCTGAATATTATTATTCATGAAAAATTTGGGCACGGTTTTTTCTATCAAAATACAACTTTAGGAAAAAAATTACTTGAATTAGAATATCATCGCAAAGGCTTACAGCTATTAATGGAAGAGTTGGAAGAGATATCTAATAGTTACGCTCTTGGTGTCCAATGGTTATGTATGTCAATATCAATCCCTAATGAAGGATTTGCTGTATGGATAACATTAAAAACCCTAGAAAAACTAATTGAAATATCTGAACACGATCAGCAGTTCATTCAGCAGCTGCAACTTGAGATTAAGAATATCAAAGAAATGATGGTTGAAAGTAATAGTCTCAATATAACGCATGATTATTTTAGTTTAAAATATGAGACTCCAATTGTCAACCCATATGCAAGAGGGTATGATTTATTCTCACAAATAGAAGACAAATATGGGGAAAAATGTGTCTCTAAAGCGTTGGAAATCGCTACAGACGTCTCTTTAACAAGGCGTCAGATTTCTCGCATGCTCAATACCGTAAAAAATGATAAAAACTGTGCAGACAAACGATTAGAAAAAATAGCGTGGTCTAATCTGGAGATAGAAAAGAATAACGTGGTAATGTTTGAAACAACGGCTAAGAAATTATTTTTGTAAATTTGTACTTATTATTTACATCCGTAGGATGTATAGTGTTTTGGAGATGCGCAAAAAATAAGGATTAATAGAATTGGAAACTTTCCTCTTTGTGAAGTTTCATAGTGTAAAAAATAGTGTGATAATCAGGTCTTTTAAAAGAGAGATTTGAATAAAATAATTCAAAAAAAGAATTTCAGGGAAATTCAATAAAAGACAGGATTTTTGTTAGAGATGAATATTCTGTCGGGAATTTTACCAAGGCCAACCTCCACCTGGATCCAATGAGCTACCCTCCTGTGAAATTTGTTGCTTTTACGAATTCAATGCCCGTCTTCAAAAATAATATATAAGGATCGCTCATTTTTGGGGCTTATATTCACTTTAAAAAGAAAATATGTCCATTAAATAACAAATAAGGGCTATAGAGACCTCAGTGAAACTATTGCCTAATAAATGCGATCTGAACAATTTGCGATCGAAAAACGAGAAATTGCAATTATGATTGATCAATTGAGGTTAACTAAAAAATTTGAGCAATAAATCGGTTAAGAAGGTATACTCGGTTCAGAAGGAGTTAGCTGGAGTAAACTTGACTTAGGATCATAACTTCAATTCACACGAAATTTTGTGTAAATTCGCTGGGTTTAAGAACAATATTAGATTTTTGGCATTGGTTATAATGAGATATCTAAACTCTATTTTAGGACTAATACTCCATGGTGTGATTTTGCTTCTTGCCTATGTGCCACTATATATGACCTGCGTTGATTTGGGTCTTCATGACACATATCCTGTGATGATTCTTTTTTGGCTCCTGGCAATTAATGAACTTCTACTGGCAATAACCCCTCCCTCAGTTATGGTCTTACCTGTGTGCTCTTTTACGGTCAGTATAATCATTGGGCTCTTTATGACCAGCATTTACCCATGGATTCATCCCTTTTTGATACTCGGATCATTTATATTCGTATTCGGACTTCTCATTCAATTTTTAATAACTTTTGTCTGAATAGGAAAGGCATCATTAGTATTTGCATCCAAGTTCAACTCGCCAGTTTATTTCAACACATTCATTCGAAAACATGGAAAGTAAAATAGAAATTCGGACTTGAAAAGGATAGATTAACACTCATTTTTTGAATTACCTCTCAAATTCAATAACCGAAAAAAGTGCAGATAGAAATATTAGAACTGAATACAAATATGGTGGATTTATGAACTATGATTATCTAAAAATTGATGGTGGAATGCTTGAAGGTGGAGGACAAATCTTACGAATTGCTACAGCCCTTTCAGGAATAACTGGTACTCCTGTTGAAATTTCCAATATCAGGAACAAAAGACTAAAACCAGGTTTGAAAGCACAACATTTGACAGGAATCAAAGCGCTAGCAGACTTGACCAATGCCTCCGTAGATGGCTTAAGAATAGGATCTAAGCAGATTTCTTTCTCGCCTACAACACGAAAAGGAGGATTTTATACAGTAGATGTAAAAACAGCCGGAAGTGTTACTTTATTATTGCAAGTATTAATGCCAGCTGCAATTTTTACACCGGAACAAGTAAATCTTAAGTTAATAGGTGGTACAACCGTAAAATGGTCGCCCCCGATACCATCTGTTCAGAATATTCTGTTACCTCTCCTAAAGAGAATGGGTATTCTGACGCAAATGGAATTAATAACGCATGGGTTTTATCCTAAAGGCGGAGGAATAATCGATGTAAAAGTAGATCCTGTCAAGAAGTTAAGATCAATCAGACTAGACACTATTGGAAAAATAGAAAACATTAATGGAATATCCTACTGCGCAAAATTACCAGAACATGTTGCAATACGCCAAATGAAAGCCGCAATTTCAGACTTGAAAGGGGCAGATTTTCAAAATATAGAAATAACTACAAAGCAAATAAAAGGAGGTCTCTCTCCAGGAAGTGGTATTACAATATGGGCAAAGACAAATACTGGTGCAATTATCGGCTCAGACGCAATCGGAGAGAAAGGAAAGCCTGCTGAAGTTGTGGGACGTGAAGCAGCACGAAAATTATTAGAGACGATTAATTCAAACAGTCCAGTAGACCCATTCCTCGCAGATCAACTTATAATTTATATGGCACTTGCTGAAGGATCATCCAAAATCATTACCAATAAATTTACATTGCATACTAAGACTGCTATAGAGGTATGCAAACAATTAACAAGTTCATCTTTTTCAGTGAAAGATGGAAGAAATGATCAGGTAGAGATAACTTGCAATGGAATTGGTTTTGAAAATGAGTTTCTTTAAAGACCTGAAGAATTGTATAAAATCACTGATCCTTACGGTTTGATTTATTACGTTACACTACCATATCATATAACGCTATACACTCAACAAAATCTTTTTTAGGAATTACATCCATATATCTTTTGTAGTGGTAGAATGGAAGATATAAACAGCTTTCCAACAATAATTCTTAATACACTTGAAAATTCGATAAGGCATTGGAACCACATCCAATCACAATCATGGAAAGTAATCAGCCAGATACAAAATATAGCGGCAAAATTAGTGCACCTAAAGAAGGGATCACTTGGTAAATTAACGAATTTTGAAAAAATTGGTGAAAAAGTAGGACAAAAACTTGCAAAAAACATGGAAGATGCGATGTTCAAATTGAAAAAGAGCCTCCCTAGATTTAAAACAATAGTAAAAGAGTTTAAAGAATTAGAAAAAGAATTAGGTGAGTTCGAGGCATCTTTATTGTTAATGTTAGAAAAAAGCAATAGAATTGGAGAAGAATTTATTAAGATCTATAATAGTACTGTAAAACATCTTCTAATAAATGGAGAAATATTCAAAGAGTATGTGGAATTCTGTCAACTAATTGTAGAATTTATTACTGATACAGAGGAGCATTTTAACGTAAGTAAACTTATCGATGAGCTGTCTTTCCATGCCCGAGAGATCGTTCAGATGTATGAAAATGAGCTTCTCGTCAAGGAAACGATCTGTAATGATATAAGTGCCCCTCTTCCTCCAATAAGTGTACTTACAACTTACTTGTGGATTGTCTGGATGACTGAGCCATATATTGAAACTGGCAGAATAGAAGAAATCAAAGAGGAGATGCGAGACATCTCTGAAAAAGTTTCACGTCTTTCTATTAAAACAACATAATCTTTTAGGACTTCAGGTTTGTGTAATTTAAATTTTTATTCGCCTGATGACAGAATCATAGTTTTTAATTGCTTTCATTCTTAATCTGTTTCTAATTCAAAGAAATTTTTATTATATGTTGAAATCATGTCAAAATCAGTTTCTTTATTAATTCCGTTTTGAAATAGTGCAATAAAGGCATTTACTTCTCTGAGTAATAATGAATTTCAAGAATATCGAAGAAAGTCAGCGATTGAGGAGAATTATTTGAGAAAAAGAGCAGAAATACATGTTACAGGTGTTGTGCAGGGAATTGGGTTTCGACCATTTATTTATCGATTAGCACACAGAATAGGTTTAAAGGGATATGTTTTGAATCTAGGTGACGCAGGAGT
>Ga0209427_10000877_pt1 | contig 33464 bp, 27 predicted proteins | sample DeeMarSWOR136_30_FD_187465 | JGI IMG/M metagenome (GOLD analysis project Ga0209427, IMG submission 187465) | Marine sediment microbial communities from White Oak River estuary, North Carolina - WOR-1-36_30 (SPAdes) (version 2) | ecosystem: Environmental > Aquatic > Marine > Intertidal zone >...
CCATAATTTTCAATTTTTCAAGTTAATATCATGTTTCAATTTCAGAGTGATGAAGAACATAGAGAACATTTGGGACAATATCAAATAAATCCTTCTCGTGCTTTATTCACAATTATTCTAAGTATCCTTGTTGATGTGTTTGGATACAGTATGGTTATGCCATTATTACCTACAATTGTTATAAACACTCTTGGGGCAAGTGCTCTAACCTATGGTCTTATTATTTCTTCGAATGCTATTGCTATATTAATATTTGGACCTTTATGGGGAAAATTAAGCGATAAATACGGCCGAAAACCGATCTTAATTATCTCTCAAGCGGGCACAGGGGTAGCTTTTCTATTATTAGCATTTTCAAATTCAATTCCTATAATTTTTGCTGGTCGTATTTTAGATGGTATTTTTAGCGGACAATTCCCTATTATACGAGCCTATATTTCTGATGTGACAACCCCACAAACTAGAGCCTCCCAAATGGGTAAAATTATGGTTGGATTCACGGGAGGCATGATAATAGGTCCTTTATTAGGAGGTTTTTTAGGTACTTTTGAATGGTGGCTCCCAATGTTATTTGCCTATTTCCTTACAATACTCTCCATGATCCTCACGCTTTCAGTATTAGTTGAAAGTATGCCAAAAGAAAGAATTAATGATTTAAGAGAAAAGAAAAGACAACAGATAGAGATTAATTCTGATATGGAAGAAAAAATTTGGAACAAAGAGGTTGGTATTCGGTTTACTCAAATTTTCATACAATCTTTAATTTCCATCATATTTGGGTCAAGTTTTGCATTTATACTAAATGAGCGATTTGGTGCTACACCCTTAATTATTGGAACAATTATGTCAATAACGGGTTCTGTTCTTCTGGTCTATGGATTATTCATTATGAAGCGAATTATTCGTAAAATTGGTGAGAAAAAGATTTTCTTTTCAAGTATAATTGGATATATTATACTTTTTATGATTTATCCCTATTTAATTGAGCTTTGGATGTTGTATGTATTTATGGTCCCTTATGCCCTATGTATGTCATCAGTATACCCATTAATATCAAGTAATATTACTAAGGCAGTAGGACCAGCAAAACAAGGAACAGTAAGTGGATGGACTACTAATATTCAATCGATTTCTCAATCTATTAGTCCTTTAATAGCTGCTTCTTTCTTACAAATTGGTGGATTGTATATTGGTTTTTTATTCATAAGCTCCTATCAACTAATTGGCCTTACAAATGTGTTATTATCTATTACCCTTTTTCTAATTGCATATTTTGATGTTAAAAAACATCCTAAACTCTATGCATATGAAATATTAATGAGACAAAAAGAAGCTGAAGGGAAAGAAAGATTAATAACTGAAAGTGAAAGTATTTAATAATTATTATTTTTTGAATAAAAGACTTTTGGTACTAAATTTAATAAATTCATTTTTGTTTCTCCTTTTTCCTAAGAAGAGTTTAGTTTGAACTTGACACTAAAGTTAAATTCCATAAGAAATATAACAATGATTATCTTTTATGAAATTCATAAGTAATTTTGCAAATAAGAGATGATTAAAATTATGGAATTTCGAACTAAATATTTAGCAGCCTATATAATAATATTGTTAATATCTGGTACCGCGTTTATTGCGGGATTATTACAAGAGAATCTTACTTCTAAAGCAAACTCAACAAAACAAGAGGTTGCTGATCTTCAGGACACACTTGGAAGGATGGAATCGAAATCTCTTTTCTTAACTAATCGAGATATAGCAAACACCTATAAATCAATTGAGATTCGTTTTGAAGCAATGTTAGTTGATAATGAATTTGATCTCCTTAATACTACCTTAAATCCGAATGAAAGAAATGTCTATATTAAAAAGATTGTTGAATTATTAATTTATGCTCAAGGTATACAAAATTCGCTCCTTATAATTCATTTATTTCGTCACTTTAATATATCTAACGATGATTTTGTATTAGCTACCCAGGAATCTGATGGTTATGATTACAGAATTACATATGAAATGTGGCAGACTTATAATAGTTTATATGGGTCTCCAGTATATATTTGGACTGCTTATGTTTATTATGGTCTATATTTCAGTTATCCAGCAATTCAACTACTAGCACCAGAATTTCGACCCAACGATCCCGATACTGGTATAGAACTCTTTATTTTTGAAGGAGGTGAAATAGAATCCATCTTAGACTATTTTCTTTACACTCAAATAAGAGGTATTCAGGATCAAAGAAATGAAAAAACAGAAAACGCAAATATCCTTGAAGCTAAAGCCTCATATATCTCTTTAGGTGTTTCTCTTACAACTATAAGTATGGTTCTTGCAAGTGCGATGATTACACGCATTAATTATAAAAAGATCGAGTATGAATTCATGGTACTTAAAGAGATTGAAGGGAGAAAAGAAGATATAAAACCTGATCTTATTTCAATACCAATATTAGTAATCGCAACTATTCTCTCAATTCTAGGTATGATATTTGCTTTAATTTAATATTTTCATACAAACCTTTTTTTTTTAATTTTTTCCATCCTATTCTATAAAAAAGTTATGCATTTTCAATAAACCTAATATATAAAGATTTCTTATCTAATTAATTGATTTTTCCCTACAAAAAACCATATTGGGTGATAATAGATAGTAAAGAAGAAAGCTCTTTCAGAACATAAAATTAAGTGTCCTATTTGTTCGTATGAATTCATCCCAGAAGCATTTCATGTTGAGAAAACTAATTTTGATGTGATTGAATCTAAAGGGGAATTAATAGAATTTCAGAATAAAAAACATCAAGTTGTTGTGAAGCCATATTCATCTATAAAAGGTTCCTGGGTAACGTATTGTCCCGATTGTGGATTTATAATCAAATTTGCTGCCGAAGTTGGAAAAAAGGAGATCCTGGAAGAAGCATCCCTAATAAAAAAATTGGGCGCATTTAAGGAATTTGGTAACACTTATAAATACAGTTTTACTCCTCAGGAAAAGCCTTACATGGATTATTTAGATTATTTCATTCAAAAGGCTGATAACATTAAAAATAAAATTAAAAATGCTTTAGATGAAATAGATTTTGTTAATTGGGGAAATCCGTATAGAGAGTGGAAACATAATAAAAATGTTGACGCATTTAAATTCTTGGTTAAATTTTATTCAAATTTGGAAGATTATTGTAATGCTCAAGTTGAGAATTATAAAACTAAAGATATGCCCGAAAAATTAGTAGAGTTAAATTTACCTCCAGATCTTGAAAAATTAATTCAAAGTATAAGAGCCTTAAGAAATACAATTGTCCATGAAGCTCACGAGTTAACTGAAGAAGAAGAAAATATTATCGAAACATCCTATATACAGTTTATATTCTATTTAGTCATGAAACACTTGAAACCATTAGCTTTAAACAAGATTGAAATAGAACCAGATTATAATTTTATAGAGGTCGATAAAATTAATCATGAAATCCAGAGTTTCTTACATCTATATCTAGGGACTATTTTAGGAATCAAGGATTTCTACAATAAGTTCTTAATCCCATTGTTAGATGAGTTAGGTATCACTCTTAATTCTTAAATTACATTCAAAATTAATTTTAATAGGAAAAAATTCAAATCTTTTTCTTAATTCTTTTATTAAAATCGCTTCTGATAGAATTATAATGAATGTAAACAAAATCTGGCAAGAAGAGAATTGGACTACTGATGCTCTGACTATATTAGAAAATCTTAATAAATTCCCAGAAAATTCAAAAATAATATTGATTTTAAGACATTCTCATAGGAATGAACCAGAACTTAATGAAAAATTACATAAAATAAGATTAACTCCTAAAGGACACGCTTTTGCAAAAAAATTCGGTGAAAACTTACCTAAAAGCAGACCTATTAGATTATTTCATAGTATTATCTGGCGATGTGAAGAAACAGCCGAAAATATTCATAATGGGTTTAAGAGTATAGGTGGAAAAAGTGAATTAAAAGGAGAATTTACACCTCTCTATAAAATGGGATTTGATGAATCGAATCGTGATTTATTTTACCGTCATATTATGAAATATAGTTTCCGCAAAGCTTTATTTAGATGGGTTACAGGTTTTTATCTTCCAGAAGAATGGACGCCATTTATACAATTTATCCAAAATGCTGCTAATCTTATTTGGGGTCAACTTAATGATGCTCCAGAGAGGGGTATTGATATATTTATTACCCATGATTGGCATGTAATGGCACTAAGATTTGGATGGTTTAGTCTCCCACCAGATAAAAGATGGGTAAACTTTAATGGGGGTTTTGCATTCACATTTGAAGAAGATCATATTTTACTTCTAGATTATGGTGAATTAAAGCAAGTAGAATTTCCACATTGGTGGAAAAAAACAAAGTATGTTTAAGAAGTTAAGTTTTTATGTTAAAATTTTCTTTAGTTGTATCTACACTAGCTAATTTTTTTTTAGTTTTACTTTTTTGATTGTCTTTTCAACAGTATGAGATTCTTTTAATTGATTCTTCAGATTTTCAGCTAGCGAACCAAGTTTATTTGCTGTAGCAGAGACTTCCTCCATTGATGCTGTTTGTTCTTCTGCAGATGAATTGATTTCTTGAATCGATGAATTAGATGATTTAATCTTACTAATTATATCTGTTAATACTAACCCCGTGCTTAAAACAGCCTTTTTTGATTCTTCAGACAGTTTTTTTACCTCATCAGCTACTACTGAAAAACCATGACCCGCTTCATCAGCCCTACCAGCCTCAATACTTGCGTTTAATGCTAATAAACTAGTCTGTTCTGAAATATTTACAATTAATTCAACAATCTTTTCTATCTCAGCTGAAGAATCCATCACTTCTTGACTTTCAGAGGCTACTTGCTGAGTTGACTTGGAAATTTCTTCAGCAGCTGCGTTTACTTCACTCGCACTTGCTGATAATTCTGTTGCAATGTTTGCTACATTGATACTTGCATCAGAGCCAGCTTTTATAATTTTTGCCATATTTTCATTTATACTTGTTATACCTCTAGTGGTGGGAATAGCGATAGCAATCCCAATTATAGTTGTTATAATTATAATTAGAATTACAACTGTCAATGAAATTACTGAGGTTAATTTTGCTTGATTAATTCCCTTAGCAACTTCTGCATTAATATCAAGGATTAAATTTTCTAATCGCTGTGCAATAATATCTTCTCGATTTTTTATATATTGCTTTTGAGTCAAGAGTAAATCTATTAATGTAAGTAATGAATCCGAACCAATATATACAAGTGGTTCAAAAATTGTAATATACCAGTTACTAATATTACTTGCAACTGTCTTGTTCTTCCCATAGGGACTGTTAATTATTTCCTGTAAGTTATCTAAAATATTACTTCCTAAACTTTGGATTTCAATCCTTAAAAAAAATCTTTCCATACTCGAAGCTTCTTTGTAAAATTCAGGCATAATTACATTCTGATCTTTTAAAAAAGAAATTAACTGTGATGCATTTAAGATCATACTAATTTCATCTTGACCAGCGATTAAATCATTTACATCTATCTCCGTTTGCGTAATTTCAGAGTCTATTATACTTGAAAGATTCCAATATGAATCCAATAGATGAAGTATTCCCTCAGTACTACTCATTTAGACGTTATAAATATCGGTGGCGTATTCAATTATAATGTTTATATCATATTCAAGATGCGGATTTAATTGTGAAAGTTTTTCTAAATTATCTATTACAAGGGTAAATCTTCCATTAAAATCATCAATAGAACCCGTTGTATCGCCATCCTCATATTGGTCAATAATTCGCAATATATTTTCCATTTGAATCCTTGCTTCATCTGCGCTAGAAACAGTTTTCATTTTATGCTGAGTCAAATCATTTATTGAAGAATTTAAACTGTTTATTTGGATTACACTTGTTATTCCAATAACTATACATAATCCAATTATTAATGCAAAACCTCTAGACATCTTTTTTTTTATGTTCAAACATACACCTTATTTAATTTTCAATAATTACTAAAAACCTATTTACACTCTGGATTTTAGATATCTAAGATCTTCTAATTCACAGTTCTTAACAAAAATGTAAAAATTGCGTCTTTACAAGCTTTTTCCTTTTTTCCAAATTCATGCATAAATACATAATCTTAGAACTTTATTTAAAATCAATCTGAGAAATCTTTATTCCGTGTTAAAAATACAAAACAAAATTAATATATTAATCAAATTCCACTTTTTTATTTTGTTTTCAACTGAAATAAATTTAGATAAATTTAATTTGGGTACATAAAAATTACCTATTTAAAAAATAATAAATTTAAATACAAATACCTAAATTAAAATAAAATCTGAAGTGAAATTCATGAAAGTTGTAAAAGGATTTCTAACTAACCCAAATGGAAATTATCAACTGAATATTATAAACCTTATGAAACATGGGATAAGGAATTTCTCTCGACAAGAAATAGTAAGCAGGAAAATGGATGGAAGTCTGTTTCGTTATACATATAAAGATTCTTATAGAAGAATGCAACAATTAGCAAATGCACTGGAATCCATTGGAGCAAAAGTAGGAGACAAGATAGGTGTTTTAGCATGGAACCATCATCAGCATTTTGAGATCTATTTTGGACTTCCTGGTATTGGAGCAATAATGATCACACTGAATTTACGTTTATCCCCACAAGATTTATCATATGTTGTTAATCATTCCAATACTTCATATATAATTGTTGATGAAGATTTAATTTCCGTGGCGGAATCAATTTTACCGTACTGTAAGAAGGTAAAAGGATATATCATCATTACTGAAAAAGATTTAATTGAAATAAAAACGAAATTAGAACCACTGTACAGTTATGAAGAGCTTCTGAACAACTCCTCTAGCGATTATGAGTGGCCATGTCTTGATGAAAATTCTGCATATGCTGCTTGTTACACAACCGGAACAACTGGTAAACCTAAAGGAGTATACTATTCACACCGTTATGTTTATCTCCAATCACTTGCGTTTACAGCTCAATTATCGATGACTGTAAATGATGTTGTTTTTCAGTTAGTCCCAATGTTTCATGTTCTTGGATGGTCTAAGCCACAGGCTTCAGTTTACGCAGGCTCTAAAATTATTTTATCTGGAAAGTGGTCTTTAGATAATCTTGAGGAACTCACAGACATAATGGTAAAAGAAAAAGTAACTCTTTCTGGGGGTGTCCCTGCTGTGTTTATGGCTATGCTCGAAGTTATACGTAAGATGGAGCAAAAACCAGATTTTTCAAATACTAGATTAGTCTGCGGCGGCTCAGAACCCCCAATTGCCTTAATGCGTGGTTTCTGGGATGAAACAGGGTGTGAAATAATTCATTCGTACGGATCTACTGAAGCAATGGCAATAACTACATTGAATTTTTTCAAACCTTGGCTTAAAAGTGAGTTGTCTGATGAGGAAATATGGAATCTGAAGAAAAAACAAGGGACAATCGTTTCTGGGCTTGATATAAAGATTGTAGATGAATTAGGTAATGAATTACCGCATGATGGGGAATCTTCAGGTGAGATCCTTCTACGTGGACCTTGGATTTTAACTGATTATTATAACGCGCCTATAACAAAAGATAGTTTTACTCAAGACGGTTATTTTAAAAGTGGTGATGCTGGTAATCTTGATTCAGAAGGATACTTAAAAATAACAGATAGGATAAAGGATGTGATAAAAAGTGGTGGTGAGTGGATTAGTTCAATCGATATGGAAAATGTATTAGTTTCTCATCCAGGAGTCCTTGAAGCAGCTGTTGTTGGTGTTCCGCACCCAAAATGGGAAGAACGACCTTTGGCATTAATAGTATTACGAGAAGGATATAAAGGTGTTAATCAAAATGAGATTAAAGAACATCTATCAAAAGTATTCGCTAAATGGCAGCTTCCTGATAAAATTATATTTATTGATTCACTCCCTAGGACAAGTGTAGGAAAACTTGATAAAAAATTAATGCGAAATGAATATCAAGATATCTATAAAAGAGATCAATACTCATAAATGGTGACGATTTTAATCTAATTTTAACTTCATTTCTAATTCACCTAAATGTATTTTCCCAGTGTGTTTGAAACCTAATTTTTTATAGAAATTGCCAGCATTTCCTTTACTGGGTTGATGATGTAATGTTATTTCTTTTATACCGGAACGAGACTGAGCATGATGAATAACAAGTTCAAGCGCTTTTTTTCCATACCCTTTTCCTTGATATCTACCATCAATCATAAATCTCCAAAGGTATATTTCTGGATTTTTAGGATTTATTTTTTTAAATTTTAGCGTACTATCTCTTAACATTACAAATCCTATGGGTTCTTTATCCAAACAGATAGCACGATACCAAGCACCTCTAGTAAATTGTGCTTGAGCAATTGAAACCGCATTTGGTGCTACTAAGGTTCTTTGTTTTGGCTTGACTTTAAGATTAAGTATCGTTTCTAAGTTTATACTTGTGATTTTTTTTAATGTTATTTTAGAAGATCCTTTTCCATTTTGAATATTACTATTCATAAAAAGAAGAATAAGTTAATTTTTAAAAATCTTATAAAAATTTTCTATAAAATGACTTCATATACTTTAAAACTCTATTTTACTTTGAAAATGGAGAAAGTTCCAGTTGCTTTACCAACGAGAATTTCACCATTTTTAATTTCCGATTCAAGATTACTGAAGTTTTTTCCTTTATAAATTACCTTAGTATCACATGTCAGAGTTCCTTCCGTAACAGGTTTAAAATATGCAATTTTCACTTCTATTGTAGCACATAATTCGTCTTTTTCTAATAAAGGGTATAAAGCAGCACCCATACCTGTATCTGCCATTGAATAGATCACACCACCATGGAGAGTTTTATGAGGATTCATCAATTTATTTTCTATATTTAGAGCACATCGAGAATACCCTTTTTCAAGTGTAATGAAGTTTAAACCGATCATATCACCAAATGGATGAAAACCTTTTGTCTGGAGAGGATTTTTATTTGTCATAATCTATATGATATTATTTTACATTCTTAATAAAACTCATAAAATATCTTCCCTTGAAAAGTTAAATTAAATTACTATAGATAAATTTATAATTTTTAAGAAACAAAAAATAATTTTCTTAAAGAAGCCTAATATTTTTCAAGATAGAACCATGATTATTTGGATTGTAGAAAGTGATTCTGGTGTAAAATTGTTATATAAATCTTTTTTGAAAACGGATGCAGATGAAGATATTGTTTCCGGATTTCTTACGGCATTTAACCAATTTTCTATGATGGAATTTAAACAATCTATTGACTCTATAGAAATGGGGGGCCTTAGATGGGTTTATATTGTAGAAGAAAAATACAATCTACTTTTTGTCGCAGCTAACACAAAAGATATGAAAACTGAAATTCTAAAAACGAGATTAGATGTTATAAAGAATGTCTTTATCAAGGAGTTTGATCCAGTCTGGGAAAAGAAAGGTCACAATTGGGATGGTGATATTAATATATTTTTACCCTTTCTAAAATTAATTGAAGATTATTATAACCAATGGGAGGAAGTTGAAACATTAACACAAACGGCAGATTTCTTTGATATTTTGGGAATATTTCAAAACATTTTTATTATGTTAAGAAACATTATTGAAAAAAAAATGTATAGCAAATCAAAAAATAAGATCTTAGATCAGATTGATATTGTCTATAATTCCTATCAAAAAGAAGATGGCTGTATCAACGAGTCTGAATTAAAAAACATCTCCTTTTCAAAAGAATCCTGGTTTGATATTGTCGATATTAATTTGATTAAATGTGATAAAGAATTAGTTATCAATAACCTAAAATATTTACTTACCCAAGTAGTTAATGTGATAAAAGAAATAAAAGGAGATAACTTATCGTTGAAATACTTTAGAGAGGAAAAGGTATATCGCTACATTTTTAATAATATGTCGCTATTAAAAGATTTAAATCTAGATATGTACTTACTAGAGCTTTTTCTCTTATTATAATCTTTTGCAAACAGTCTAAAATAAATATATCTTAATTTTCAAATTTGAACACTAATATAATAATAAAAGGAGGCTCCTGCCAAGGACCTCAATACAAGGTCAAATCCATTAAGTAGGAGAAGGTAAATTTTTAAGTGTAACGAATTACACTACCAAAAGACAAAAATCCAGGGGATTGACAGGAGCCATTTTTTTATACTATCTTTTTAAATTGATAATTACTTGTATTGAACAACATTCTGTCTTATATAAATATTCTAATGTCTTTTACACATATAAATCTTTAGAGTCTGGATTTATCCTATTTATACGTTTGAAATAACTGAAAGTTAACGGGTCTCCAACCTAAAAATAGAAAATGTTGAGGAAGAGCAAAAAAATGGTCTAGGAAACTCAATTTACACAAAAATGAATCTTTATATATTATTTCCACAATATGGGCATTTTGAATCGTCAGGATTTATCTTATTACCACAAAACAAGCATTTTATTCCCTTTTTTTCTTGTTCCACTTCTATTAGTTTCTCGGAATCTTTATAGATTTTAGTATTATTCAAAACATCATAAAATTTCTCTGTTTTAATTTTATCTTCAATAAATTTTCTTCTCTTTTCTTTTAGGAATAAGAAAGAGAAATTATAACCTTCTAAGGTTTCGATGGTAACATATCTTGTTGAGTCTACGATTTCTATTATGATTCCTTTAATTTCTATTATTTTAATATTTTTTATAATATCAGTTTGAAAGGACTTAAATAAAATATAATTTTCTGTTAAGAAAATATGTCCTTGAAACGATTTTTCTTTAAGATCAATATTTTGTAAGGAATCGGGATAAAGAACTCCAATTGCATCAAACAAAATTGGTTGGTCTTTATTACATATTAATCTAGCTAATTCTCTAAATAATTCTTCTGTCATAACAAGCGAGCTATTATATGAATTCTTATGTTTTCTCAATGGATATATTGTATAAGTGGTCCTATTAATAGTTTTAAGCTCAATATATGGAATAGAAAAGCGAAATCTCATAAAAAAATCTTGAATTTCTACTAGTTTAATATGAAATACAATTTTATCAACTTCCGATTCAAATGATAAAGTGCTTTCATCGAGTATAATGACTCCTCGCGATCTTTTTGAAATAAATGACCTATAGGTAGGAATTCCTGTATTAAAACTTCCTGAAGACTTATAGAGAATTGTCATGACAATAGGTAATGATTTAAAGCCTTTTTTTTATTTACTCATTTGATCACTATATTCTAAAAGATTAAACTATAAAAATATTAAAACTTATCACCAATTTAATAATTTTTAAAAACTGATATAGATATAAATGGTATCATTCACTTTTGTGGTATGCGCAGAACCATACAAATACGAAGCTTTAGATACGTTGATTAATCTAAGTGAAGCCATAATTAAGAAAGGACATGAGATTTTAGGTATTTTTTTTTATGGGAGTGGTGTTCAAAGTATTAAAATGAGAGATATCACAGATGAATCTATGCGAAATTTACCAGAACGTCTAAGAACTTTTTTTAAAACATACAATACCAAACTAGCAGCGTGTAGTACTTGGATCAGTTTTTCAGGAATAAAATCTGAAGAATTCATAGAGGGTGCTTTTCAAGAAGGATTAGGAGGACTTTCTGATTTAATTGCTAAATCTGATAGAATTATTTTCTTCGGTCCTGGAGGGTGATATAATGGTCGAGTCAATTGTCATTATATGTGAGGATTCTCCTTTTGGAAAAAACTCTGTGATAGAATCCATCCGTATGGCTACCGGAATTTTAGCAGTAGGAGATATAGAAGATTGTAAGGTTGTTTTCATGGGAGATGCTGTCTACTTTCTTAACAAAAATTTAAATCCTGAAGCATTAAATGTTGATCCTTTTACAAGTGTTATGAGACTATTTGAATTGTCCGGTCTAGAGATTTTCATCCACGATGAAGCCCTTAACACAGCGGGTTTAGCAAAATCCGAATTAAAATTAAGTGAAAACATACATGTTGTAACTAGTGAGGAAATTTCACAATTAATAGTTGAAGCAAATATGAGTTTTAAGTATTAATGTAAAGGTAAAAAAATGTCAGAAAATACTTCGATTGTATATATATATGGATTTAGCACTATGATTGAATCAAGACTCAAAAATCTTTTTAAGATTATAGAGAATCAAATCAAACAAAATATTCAAATCCACTTTGTATTCATTCATGACGGAGTCATAGGCACGTCCAAGAAAAGTAAAGCAACTTCGTTAATGCAAAGATTATTGGTACTACCTTTAACAGCGTATTCAATGATTCCTGATCTTAAAGCTCGAGGAATTGATACAGATGATTTACGAAAAAGGATTCTAGGTATTGATTATGAAGATTTGGTTGATATCTTAGTTAATAATCCTAAAATTGTCTCATGGATGTAATCTAGCAATATGATTATGATAATATGATTAACTATTGTGTAATCACTAAAAAAAAATAAAAAAGAGTTAATTAATGTAATGTAAATTCTGTGTCATCTTCATTGAAACTTCCTTTAATTTTTTCTTTGCCTATTAATTCATATATCATACCGATTATGTCACTATCAGACATTTTAAGGATATTTTTGACATACTCAATCTTTACTTGTTTTTTTGCCATTATAATTCCAAGAAGTCTTTTCTTATAGTCAACTTTAATAGTTTCTGATGCAACTTGTGAACTTGAAGGAATTTTTCTAGCGTCAGAGACGGCATCTACCCCTGCATCTAGTAACTTCGAGACTCCTTTCTTAGCAAATTTTCCAGCAAGATCTCCCATTTTTTCATTGCTGGTTATATCAGATATCGCATCTCCAACCATGTCTCCGGCAATTTTCCCTGCTTTTGTTTTTATTCCTTTCAATCCTTTTTTAAGAAGTCCTTTAGGTTTTTCAGACCTTATTGCTTTTTCTGCTAATTTTGATAATCCTTTTTCAGTCAAATTTGAAACGCTCTTGTCTGTTATAGAGCCTACAACTCCTGCAAGATTTTCATTCCCTGTAATTTCCGTTAACTTATCTTCAACTAAATCTCCAACCATATCACCAGCTATTTCTCCCATTTGCTTTGATACAACTTTAAGTCCTTTTTTAAGAAATCCTTTTGATTTTGGGACTTTTTCTTTAATTTTCTCAACCTTAACAACCGGTTTTTCATAAAGAGTAGTATCATTTATTAATTTTTTTAAATTCCAATATCTTTCTCGAACCATCACTGCAGACGTAATAACACCGAAGCAAATTCCTAAGAATTGGGTTAAAGAAATAAATGCCTCAAAAAAAGTCAATAAATAACTTATGAATATCCAATTAAATGAAAAACCTCCTACGAACAAAAGAGCTCCGATGGTTTCTAAATTTTTTGAAAATTTACTTTTTTTCACAGAATACAGATTTAATAATAATCCTACAGTGAATGCTATATTTACTGGGAGTGTTAGAACATAAAGTGTAGAATCCATATTACTTAGATAAAAAAGTAACAATACTGAAGTCAGACTTCCAGTAAGGAGAATGGCTACCTTGAATAAGGTATCTGTTGATTTAAGATATCCTTTTTCTTTCTCTGATTTCCCATTAATTCTCAAATTCAGGAATCTCTCAATCATTATAACTGCTACCGTAATGATACAATAATATAATCCTCCAGATGTTCTTAAAATTGCAGTCGCTGTTCCCAAATTTATGAAAAAAACAACAAATGTTGAGATTAATAAACCAAAAAGCCCGCCTATTGAAAGAATCATCCCCACCAAACCAATATTTTTAAAAATCCTCTTATTCTTTATAAAAACAAGATCCAGTATAATACCTATAAATATGATTAAGTTTAAGGGGAAAGTGATATCGAAGGATGTACCAGAATCAGTGAATCCAACTGAGATAAAATGACGATAATTTAGGAAAGTTAGAATTCCAAATACAATAATTAATGGTTTTGTTAAAATGAATGGTTGGTAATGAGATAATTTATTTGATTTTTTAGATCCTCCTTCACTCATATCTATTCATACCTCTTAATTAATTTTAAAAAATTGTAGAGAAAATAGACTAATTTAAAATTTTTTTATATTTATGTAAAAATATAAAAATAATATAATAAAAATCCGATGCAATAAAAATATTTATTTCAAACTTCGGGCAAATTTTTGAGCATCTGTCATGACTGCTTTTATGTCTTGTGGACGGCGGCAATCACCAATAAGTACGATTTCAGGCGCAACTCCTTCAAATTTCTCATTTAAAGCTTTCCCTGTAGCAATTCGAGCACCACAATAAACGAGTGTATCAGCTTCAATTTCTTGTTCCTTTCCCTCAGAATCTTGTATTATAATTGCTTTATCAGTGACATCAACAAGTTTTGCTTTAGTATACACAGGTATCTTTTTATCTCTTATATAACGGAGTAAATACATGCGTCTTCCTGCATTTCCCATAAGCAATTGCCCAACAACTGCATCTGAACCAACAAGTGCCTTAACATTATATCCTTCTTCCCCTAAAGTTGTTACTGTTTCTATACCGCCTTTCCAATAGGCATTTAGTCCCCATACAACTACCTTTTTCCCTATTTGTTTACTTTTTAATATTGCTTCGTCTTGAGTAAGAATATTGGGTTTTCCTTGTAAATTAACTGGAATTGTTGCATTTGAACCGGTTGCCAGGACTAATATATCCGGATTCAAACTCTTTACTTCTTCTTTCGACAAATCTCGATTTAGGTGAATTGGAATTTTTAATTTTTTAATTTGAGCTTCTAACCAATCAACCATTTGCATAAAGCGTGCTTTTTTATATTCGGCAGCAACAAGAGGCATTAAACCTCCTATTTTATCTGATTTCTCATATATTTCTACATCATGGCCTCGAAGTTTCGCAACTCTCGCAACTTCCATTCCTGCGAGTCCTGCTCCTAATATGATAATCCTCTTTAATTCACTCGAAGGAGTAAGTTCTTTATGATCCAAACCACTGTAAGCATCATAAACACAAGTACCACAGCTTTGTAGACATCCAATGCAACGCTTAATATCCTCAATTTGACCATTAAAATATTTATTGGGTGTTTCTGGGTCACATATCAATTGTCGACCTAAATTAACGATATCTGCTTTTCCTTGTTGAATGAATTCATCTGCCATTCGGGGGTCATTTATACCTCCTACACCCATAACAGGAATGTTAACAGCTTTTTTTACAGCTTCAGGTAAATGCATATAACATCCAGGTTCACAATACATTGGAATAGTAATTCCAAAAGGGCTCCTGAGTATTATTCCCTGAGAAACATCAATACAATCGACGCCTGCTTTTTCAAGGTTTTTTGCTATTTCTATTCCCTGTTCTATTCTGTTTCCATCGTGAACAAGTTCATCTGCAGAAATTCTTACCATAATTGGAGGGATTTCACCTATTGCTTCCCTTATTTTCTGTACAACTTCTATTATAAATTGGCATCTTTTTTCAACTGTACCACCATATGTATCTGTTCTTTTATTGAAATAAGGGGATAAAAAGGAACAAGGAAGTGTTCCATGCGCGGAATGAACCATTACATAATCGAATCCTGAATCTATAACTCGTTTTGCTCCTGCAGCATATAAATCTTGAATATCACTTATTTCATCCACATTTAATTCTCTAATTTTAAGATTTTTCGTCCTAATAGTGTCTCCCCACATGGGCATCATCATATCAAATGCAGAGGTAGCATGTGCTACATCTATACTAGATGGACCTATATTAGCTGGAGCGAACACGCCTGCCATAGCCCCAAATGTATATCCTATCATAGCCATTTTATTAATTTGCATCCCAATTTTAGTGCCATACTTATGAATGGTATCAGTTAACTTCTTGTAGGCAGGAATATTCGCATCATTCCCAATGTTTGCACCCCCTCCTCCTTTAGCCCATGGATCGACCTGTGCTGCTTCATATGTCATTATTCCTACTCCTCCACGAGCTTTTACTTCATATCCTGTAATTGTCCGCTGAGTTGGACAGCCTTCTAAATCTGAAGAGGAAGTTAACATAGGTGGAAAACCAAACCTGTTCTTAACTTCCATATCTCTTATAGTAATAGAATCTGATATTTTTGGCATTTTTGAAATTACACCTTTTCCATATTTTCAATATTTTTTTTTATAATCAAAAGAAAAATTAACTCTAAAAAAACGTTATTGTTTTTCTTTCTTTTCAGTACTATAGCTTTTAATTTTTAAATCGCTCTTTCACTTGTTAGGTTAAAAACATTTAAGTTATATCAAGTAGATTAAATATTAATACAAAATATTTGAATAAATGAGAAAATTATGCCAAGAGTTACAGATCCGTTAAAAATAAGAAATATGGAAATTAAAAACCGAATTGGATTTCCTCCCATGATGTCTGGTTCGATCTCAAATGGAATTCCAGGAAAAAATTTCTATAATGTTTTTGAACCGATTGCAAAGGGTGGCGCTGGATATATCACGGTTGAAGCAAGTTCAACAGATCCCATGAATAACCCAATTCAACCATGTCTGGGATTGGATGAAAATATTCCTGCGTTTAAAGAATTTACCGATAAAATTCACGAATATGGTACCAAGATTGGTATTCAATTTGCACATGGAGGAATACTTGCATTAATGATGATTGCAATAATGAAATTTCCCCTACCTGTGTGGGCACCCTCCAGCGTAGATCCTGTTGTAGCAAGTTCTGCTTATAAGCTGATAAACCCTAATTGGCAAGATGATTTAATGAAAACGGGATTTAAAGAAATCCACGCAATGACGAAAGAAGAAATTATTCAAGTTGAAGATAGATTTGTCGCAGCCGCTAAAAGAGCTATTGATGCGGGATTTGATTATGTGATGATCCATTCTGCGCACGGCACATTGTACCACGACTTTTTATCACCATATTATAATCAGAGAACAGATGAATATGGCGGTACATGGGAGAATAAGACTCGTTTTTTAAGAGATACTGTTGCTAAAATGAGGGATAAAATCGGGGATCACCCTATATATGCGAGGATTTCAGCTGAAGAACTTTTAGATAACGGTTTAAAAATAGAAGATCAAAAAAAGGTTGCTGTCCTTTACGAAAAAGCAGGGGTGGATTGTATTGATGTCAGTCAAGGGATACAGGTAAGAACACCTGGAGGGATAAACATTCCTACATATATTCCAGCTGGCGGATTTATTCATTATGCTGAGGCGATAAAAAAGGTGGTTAATATTCCCGTAATAGGCGTTGGAAATATTACTGATGTAAAAATGGCTGATGAGTTTATCCAACAGGGAAAAGCCGATTTAATTAATATGGGTAGACAATTAATTTGTGATCCTGAGACTCCGAATAAATATTTTGAGGGTCGATATGAGGATATCAAACAATGTATCGGATGCTTAATTGGATGTACCCGTGTATGCGTTTTGAATCCTTATGAAAGACATAATTATAAAGAACTTTTACCAACTGAAGATCCTAAAAAGATCGTTGTATTGGGAGGTGGAATTGCGGGAATGGAACTTGCACGGGTGGCAAAACTCCGGGGTCATGAAGTCGAACTCTATGAAAAAACTGATAAATTGGGTGGATTGATGCATATATTAGCCGCAGAATATAAGAAAGAACGATTTATGAACATTGTCGATTATCAGATAGCTCAGCTTAAAAAATTGGGTGTTCCTGTTCACTTAAATAAAGAATTATCAAATGATGAAGTTAGGGAATTAGATTGTGATGTATTAGTATTTGCTATAGGAACGAAAGCTACAATACCAGTTAAATTCGAAGGGCGTACTAATGTTTTAACTCAAGATGAAGCAATTTTAAAAAGTAAGCCTATTGGGAAAAATGTAGTTGTGTGGGGATTGGATACTTATTGGAGAGGAGGGGCCGAAACAGCAATGACACTAAGAGAACAAGGCCATAATATTAAAGCTATCGCAGGAACAGAGAAAGGACTAGCTGGAACAATCACCGGACCAGGTCTTACTGGTAGAGTTACGTTTATTCATAGATATTTCAAAAAAAACAAGATCCCTGTGTTTAAACAAGCGAAACTTGTTGATGTCACTGATAAAGCAGTTATAATACAAGATTCTGAGGGAAAGGAACATGAAATCGAAGCTGATACTCTCATACATATTGGAGGACGAACCACTCCCAGAAAGACTCTTGAAAAAGAATTTGAAAATGTAGGTTTTAAAATTGAGTTTATTGGAGATTGTAAGAGTCCAAGAGATATTCAAGCTGCAATAATGGATGCTCAAACTTTAGCACGCGCTATATAATTCATTTCATAATGAAATCTTTTTTTATTATTAATTTTTTAGATCTAAAATTATAGAATTTCAATAATGTAGCTTATTAAAAATTAAATATTCGTATAAATTATTAGGCAAAATAAAAATTAAAAAAAAAGTTAATCTAAAGCTTGGTTTATTAAATCTGTTAAATCAATCATTTTAAGGTTAGAATTGCTTGCTTTGATTGCATCAGATAAATTTCTATAACAGAAAGGACATATGCTTACTAAGATGTCAGCACCTGTTTCCTCGGCTTCCTTTACCCTACTCTTCGCAATTTCTAGTGCCAACTCAGGAAATCCTTTTTTCACCCCTCCTCCAGCACCACAACATTTTGCACTTTGTTTAATAGTTTTCATTTCAGTTAAATTTGCTATTTTCTTCAAGATTTCTCGAGGCTCTTCATATAATCCCATATGTCGTCCTGTGTGACATGGATCATGATATGTTGCATTGAGTCCTAAATTCTTTAGTTGAACATCGTTGTCATTAAAATACTTATTCAAGAATTCAATTGTATGGTAAACGGTAATTCCTAAGTCTTCCATGTGGTCGGCATAATCTTTCTTTAAAGTTCGAAAACACCCCGCACAACTTGTTACTATGGTTTTAACACCACTTTTTTTAAAAAGCTCATAGTTTTTTGTGGCAACGGTATTGAATGATTTACGATCTCCCGTTCTCATTGCTACACTTCCACAACAGACTTCATGTTCTCCAAACACAGAAAAATCTAGATTCAATTTTTTAAAGATCTGAGCTGTGTTAACCGCAACATTTTCAATATCAGGAGTTAAAGCAGCAGTACATCCAACATAATAAAGAATTTCAGCTTGTTCTTTACTCGCATCCTTTACTTCAAAATCGAGTTTCTCTAACCAGTTACTTTTGAGTTTATTATCTCTTTCATAGGGATTCAGAAGTTCAACCATGGCTTTATTCATTGGTACATGGGCTTCAAGACCACAACCTGCATCTACCAATTCTGCTCTTAAAGCTTCATACAAAGCAACATTATCCATATCGTATGCACATGCTTCTGCACACGTGTTGCATGTAGGACATTGATATATCACTTCTGCCATTTCTTTGCTTAAATCTAATTTGCCCTGCCACAAAGATCGAATAATTTGCATTTTTCCCCTCGCAAAAAAAGGTTCAAAACCAGAAGTATGGTCTTTCGCAACACATACTCCCCATCTTGGTGGGTCAGCAGTATAATCTGTTTGTTCTCTACAATCACCGCATGCAATACATTGCAATACATTTGGACCAATTTTCGCCAAATGCTTATACTTTATTTTTGGATCAAATTCTGTCATTTTTTTTACACCTAATCCTCCTCTTCTACATAATAATCTTTAAATTTCGAATCGTAAGTGTGAAGATGGAACTTATTTGGGCTCAAAAGGTAGTAAGGATCAACTGTTTTCTTCATATCCCTAAATAGCTGTTCGTATTCTGGTGTAAACGCTCCTGCTTCAGTAACCGATTGTGAAATAGATTCTCCTAACCAGTAATGGGCACCCCCATACCGAACTTGATGTCTGATCTTCCTGTGCCAATTTTCCATGTTCTTTTCTCGTTCTCCTTCAATATTTTTCCCACCAACTCCTCCCAAAACTACATAATTACCGTTTGGTAGAAAATATAACATAGACGCAAAAATTCCAGGATATATTGTTCCTGCGCCCATTTTAGCAGCATTTTTCTTGCTGAAATCAACGATTTTATCGTATACTTGACCCATATGTGAAATAGGAATTTTATGACACGTAGCCATTGAAATTTGAGCGGGCATTGGTGAAATTGAAGCTTGAAAAAAGTGAAATGTTCCCTCTAAATCATATCCAAATTTTGGTTCATCATCTAAATCTTCTCTTATAAATGAACCAGGTACTCTCTCGGCATCATTCTCCATAATTTTTGCAAGTTTCTCTAATTTAAGATCAAGTGTACTTTCTTCCATTGCCTCAATGGTGATATTCATAAGAGGACCTTTACCTTTTAGTTGTGTTCCAGTTCGCTGTTTATATTGAGGAGCTAATTGAAATTGAACCATTATTGCAGGTAGCACAGAAAGATCTCTTAATCCTTCATTGATTTCAAAACGGATTTTATGGGATAACTCAAATATTTTATTATAGTCCTCCTTTTCGAGCACATACATACGCGCTTGCTTATATGGAGGATCAGGAAACAATCGCAGGAACGCTTTACACTTAATACCCATTGTGCCAACATCACCCATGAACAATCCAGTGAAATCAGGGGAAACTCCATATCGACAGAATGGCTTTGCATATTTATTTGCTGCTGACCCAGTTCTAATAATAGTTCCTTCTGGATTGGGAAGAACAGCCTCAACGCCAAGGCAAATATCAGGAACAAGGCCATATTTAGTGGAACCTCCCCCAGCGGTGCTATTTGAAAGACCACCCCCAATAGTTGCTGCAAAACCACTTCCAGGACCAATAACACCAGTTGTATAACCTGTAGGGTGAAGATGTGATATTAACGCACCCCAAGTGATACCACAACCAACTACTATATAATAATCATCTTTATTGAATTCAATAACTTGATTCATTCGAGTCAGATCAATTAGTATCCCCTCTTCAGTAACACTTCCTCCTACTAGATCAGCACCACCACCTCGCGGTACCATTCTAATTTTATATTTATTAGCAATCTTAACGATCTCTGATACTTCTTCAGTAGTTTCTGGACGCACTATCATGTCAGCCCATCGATCAGGAAACGCCGGATCCACATTTCTTGAATAAGCAGCCTTCATGAAGTCCTTATCTGTTATATAATCTTCTCCGACTATGCTTTCAATCTCACTATATGCTTCTTTAACCTTCGAAATTTTTATCACTTTTTTTATTAATGTTTATTGATTTCTTTTTAATGTTGAATTTAATTTAATAGTTATTCTTAATTCAAAATCCTATTTCAATATAATTTGCGAATATAAAAAAAGGAATTCAAACTGTATAATTAACATTAAGATTCAAAAATTAAAAGAAAAAGATAGAATTTGAATTGTGTATTTAATCTGGTTCTATATAATAATCTGCGAACTTTGAATCATAAGTATGCAGATGAAATTTATTTGGGCTGAGCAGAAAATTTGGATCAACTGTTTTCTTGATATCTCTGAAGAATTGCTCATATTCGGGTGTAAACGCTCCTGATTCGGTGACAGATTGTGAAATAGATTCTCCGAGCCAATAGTGAGCCCCACCATATCGTACTTGAGTTCGAATTTTCGAATGCCATAGCTTCATATTCTTTTCCCGCCATTCTTCAGTATTTTCACCACCAACTCCTCCCAATATAACCATATTTCCATTGGGTAGAAGGTATTGTGTAGCTTCAAAAACGTTTCGCATTACTGCACCTGGGATATCATCAGCATGTCGATTATTCCACGCGACATTCTCATCATGGATTTTACCCAAAGTTGAGATAGGCACCTTGTGACATGTAGCCATAGCAATTCTTCCAGGGATAGGGGAAATTCCTGGTTGAAAGTAGTGAAATGCGGCTTTCAAATTTGGAGGTGCATTAGCTCCAGGAGCAGCAGGCAGCATAACTGTGTCTTCTTTCATGATATCTTCAAGTTTTTTAAGACGTTTCTCAAGAGTATCAAGTTCCATTGCTTCTAGTGAAATTGACATCCCTGGACCCTTAGTTTTCGAGAGTTCGGGAGTTATATTTTTAAATTGTGCAAAGTATAATGGCGGAAATGAACTTAAACCAAGTAAACTATCAGGAAGCTCGAATCTAACCTTTTTAGCTAATAAAAAGACTTTATTATAATCATATTCTTTGAGAAGAAACACTCGATTGGCTTTATAGGGGTGTTCGCGGTATATTCGCATGTATGCTTTGCATTTAATTCCCAATGTACCCACATCGCCCATAAAAAGGCCTGTGAAATCAGGTGAAACTCCATACCTACAAAATGGTTTTGCATATTTATTGGCAGCTGAACCTGTTCTAATTATCGTTCCTTCAGGATTGGGAAGCACCACCTCAACTCCAAGGCAATTGTCTGGTACTAAACCATATTTAGTCGAACCTCCCCCAGCGGTACTATTCGATAAACCCCCTCCTATAGTAGCTGAGAACCCACTACCCGGACCAGTTACTCCTGTTGTATATCCTTCAGGGACTAGTTGGGAAAGTAAATCACCCCACGTAATTCCTACTCCTACTACGATATAATAGTCATCTTTATTGAATTCCTCTAGCTTATTCATTCGAGTCATATCGATTAGTATTCCTTCTTCAGTAACACTTCCCCCAACTAAATCAGCCCCTCCACCTCGAGGAACCATACGCATTTTATATTTATTAGCAATCTTTACAATCTCGGATACTTCTTCGGTGGTCTCTGGTCTTACTATTATATCTGCCCAACGGTCAGGAAATGCCGGATCGACATTCCTTGAGTATGCTGCCTTCATGAAGTCCTTATCGGACACATAATCTTCCCCAACAATACTCTCAATTTCGCTATACGCTTCTTTAACTTTTGAAATTTTTATCACTAACTCATAGTAAATATTAATTGATTTTCTATTAATGTTGAATCAAATTTAACAGTTATTCATAAATTGATTTCGCTAATTAGCTGTTAGTAAAAATTCAGGAAATTTCATTTAAACAATAACAAAATGAGAAAATAGAAATTTATTCATTATCAGGTACAACAAAGTCGGAGAATTTACTTTCATAAGTATGAAGATGGAACTTATTAGGTGAAAGAAGGAAATTGGGATCTACTGTTTTCTTTATATCTCTGAAAAATTGTTCAAAATCTTCTGTAAATGCCCCCGCTTCTGTAATAGATTGGCTAATGGATTCACCCAGCCAGTAGTGTACCCCTCCATATCTCACTTGATACCTTATCTTTTTATGCCATAAATCCATTGAGAGCTGACGTTTTTCCTCAACATTGTCTGCGTTAAACCCACCAACAAATATACAATTACCATTAGGCATAAATGCTATGACTCCCGCCCAAATTGCCATTGTTCCGGGAGGATATGTTTTATTATGGTCAATATCAAATTGTTGAGCCTTTTTTGATAATTCTGGTAGCCCCGACATAGGTACCTTGTGGCATGTTGTACAAGTGACCTTAGGAGGTGCCACAGAAATCAAATTATGGAAATAGTTGAAACTAGCTTTAAGATTATATTGCCAAGTATCAGGACGTTCCCGAGCTGGATCCAATTCTCCCATTGCGAAGGGACGTGTGGCATCATCCTTCGTCATAATTTCATCAACTTTTTCAATATATACATCTAAAATTCTCTGATCTGTCGCTTCCAAATTTATCGCTGCTATTGGCCCTTTAATTCTTATTCTGGGAGATCCTGCAGGTCTTCGAGCAGCCATCATCATGCTTATTTCATACGGCAATACGCTTAAACCAAGTAATCCATCTCCTATCTCCTTTCTTAACTTGTGAGCTTTCGCAAACACCATATTGTAATTATTTTTACTGAATGCGTATAAACGGGATGCTTTATATGGAGGATCAGCAAAAAGTCGCATAAAGGCTTTTGTCTTAATTCCTAAAGTCCCAACATCCCCCATGAATAATCCTGTGAAGTCAGGGGCAACTCCATATCGACAGAAAGGTGTAGCATATTGGTTAGAGGCTGCCCCAGTATTTATAATTCTGCCCTCTGGTCCTGGTAAAACAACTTCGACACCTAAACACACGTCTGGAACCAACCCGTATTTTGTAGAACCCCCTCCAGCAGTACTATTTGATAATCCACCACCAATCGTTGCAGAGAAACCACTTCCCGGTCCGGTAACCCCAGATGTTAAACCTCTTGGATGTAATTCTGATAATAATGCTCCCCACGTAACTCCACACTCAACTACATAATAATAATCATCTTCATTAATTTCCAAGATTTTATTCATTCGGGTAAGATCAATAAGAATTCCCCCTTCAGTTGTCGAACCACCAACAAGGTCTGCACCTCCACCTCTAGGAACCATGTGGATTTTATATTTATTCGCAATTTTAACGATTTCGGAGACTTCTTCGGGAGTTCCTGGTCGAACGATCATATCTGCCCATCTATCGGGAAACGCAGGATCTACATTTCTTGAATAGGCAGCCTTCATGAAATCTGCATCGCTTATAAAATCATCTCCTACTACGTGTTCAATTTCTTTATAAGCATTTCTAACTTTTGACATTTTTTTTCTCTACTTATTAAAATTAATTAAGAAGAATTACAATTGAGAAATTAATAAAATTTACCTTTTCAAATGAGTCCTTTCTTTATATTTAATTCAATAAGATTACAAATACAAGAAATACATATGTTCACACTGTTCAGAAACTATTCAACCAGGTATTAATACTATTAGCAAAGACTATTAATAATACTAATACAATCAGAAAAATAATACAGTATATATGACCACTCCGAATATTTACACCTTCATAAATTTTATTTGCTCGAGATTGAAATTCTTTTGCCTTTGCTTTGTAGAAATATTTTAATCCCTTATGAGTAAGGGTTAATTCTCCATCTAACTCTTCAATATATTTATCTTTAATTAGTTTATTAAGATGACTTTCAGCAATATTTTTCCCTAAATTACTATAAAAGAAATCAGCAAAGCCTTGATAATAATTACGACCAAGGATAAGTCCTTCTTCAAAATTTTCAAGCAAATTACTACGAGTGAGACGCTCACGCCTTATACTGGCAAAAATATATGTGGTGAGATGATTATAATAAATATTATCTCCAGCAACTCTAAACTCAGAAATATCAAATTCCTTATTTTTCACTATTAGTTTATATAATATTTCAATTCCTTCTTTATAGATAATAATTGCGATAATAATTCCAACAATAGCATCAACAAAATAATACTTAAATATTGCAAATGTTAGTCCAATAATTACTCCAAATGATATCTTTATGTTTAATTCTGAATCTTTTGAATCACTCAGGAGAGAGAGATTTCCTGAATTTCTACCTACAATCCCCTTGAGAAACATTAATCCTCCATTTATTCCCATTGAAAAAAAGCCAACCAGATATGATTGGACTGTTGGAGTGATTGGTGTAGGATTAAATAATGCATCTACACCTGACCATATCATAGTAGCCCCAGTAAACATCATCAAAAAGATTATTATTACACTTGCAAGCATATCCTTTTTTAATCTTATACTCAGAATTCCAATAATCCCGATTTTGATGATGTCAGTAAGATTTTCAAAACCTTCTGTTATCATACCTTGGGAAGCTAATTGAATTCCTAATACTATTTTTAAGGATGATAAAATTATTAAAAATAATGCAGTACCGAGCATAACTGTTTTTTCAGAAAAAAAGATTCTCATCCAATATGAAGTGTGAGCATTAGTATGATAACATGACTCTGTGAGTGTTTTTCCTTTTCCAGTGAGAGTAATAGTCTCATCTTCTTCAATCTTTATTAGTTCATTTCTTTTAGCAAACTGAAGGTATTCTTCCACATCAGCTTCCTCAACTACTAAATGTTTAGTAGAAGAGATGAAGAATACTCGCATTTTTTTTTTAATTGTAGTAATATCATTAAAACCATCATAAATTAAACCTAGAAAACCATAAAAATAATCAACATGAGGCTCATGACTTCGCCCAAAATATTGATCCAAAACGGATTTTCCAGTGCGAGCAGGTCCGCGTCGAAGATCCTTCATTGAATATTTCGATCCTAAATCCGAAAGGGGCATTCGTTTCTAAATATTTATCATTATGATTTCTTTTTAAAGTTGCATATTTTTCCATTTACTTCTTCCAATTCAAACAATCCATTATCAGAAATTAATGCAATAAGCTCCTCTTCTTTCATGTGATGATCATCGACAGATAAGCGTGAGTTTTTTTTTAGTAAGCGATGAAATTCGTTTAATATACAATGCTTTTCTTCAATATCGTGTAAAACATCAAAACAAATAATAACATCAATGCTTTCAGCATCTAAACCTGTTTTACAATCTGTTAAAACAGTTTCAATGTTATTCAAAGTTCTTTTGGTCGCTTTTTCTTTAACTTTATTAATAGCAAGGGGATTAATATCTACAGCAATCACCTTTCCGGAAGAGCCTACCACATCTACAGCAGCTAAAGTATAACTTCCTGGACCACATCCGTAATCAAGGACAAAATCATCAACTTGAATTTTTGCCTTTTCAATTTTGTTTGAAGGGGGATGAAATTTATCACGAATTCTAAAGAAGAATGACATGAACCTAAAATCTATTTTTGATTGTTTTTGGGATTCTCTTTTTTTTATCATTTTTAACAAACCCTCTGTAAGTTATAATTTTTTTAAGATAAAATGATTATTCAAATATTTAAAATATTAAATCATATTTAAATTTAGGTATTCCTAAAATCTTAATAAAATTCTCTTAATAGAAGTTCTTATTTAAGGAAAAATAAAAGAAGATTAACCAATTTTTAAAAATTTAAAATATATTATTAAAAATCTTTGAATTGGATTTAAAAAAAGCATATAACTTAATTTAGAATTAAAATCTAAACTCATTAATTATTTGGGATTTCCATAACGGTCGGGATATTCTTTAGCCCAAGTCTCCATTATTTCTTGATGAGGAGCATCATTGTAAACTCCACGATCCTTAATGTATTCTACAAATGGTTCACCATCTTCATTTGTACTCGCAAAAAGTCCATCTTTTACTCCATCAAAATCAACCCACGGAAAATTTTTCCTTATGCACAGCTCTTTATCGAACGCACAATTTGCTTCCACCCACTTCCCATTTAGGAAAAGCTCAACAAAGCCGTGAAATATGAAAAGATTGCTCCCCATATTTTTTTTGAGTCTCTCACTTGTCATGTGATTCACAATATCGACAAAGTGAAGTCTTGAAGGAATTCCGACAGCTCTGGCTAACGACGCTAATAAAATCGCCTTAGGTATGCAAAATCCATATCCTTTTTTCAGTGTTAAACTCGGTTTCCACTCTTCTTTATTATAAGATAAACGAGAATCTTTTACTGAATATCGTATACCATCACGTACAAAATAAAAAAGTTTAATGGCTTTTCCTATATCATCTTCAATGCCATCTGTTAGCTCTTTAGCTTTTTGCATGACTGATGGATGTTTCCAATCCAAAAAAAAAGTAGACTTTAGAGTTTCCTTAAATTGATCGTTTTGATGTGTCATTACGTTCGAAAAACATAGAATTTATTTAATGTTTTCCAATACTGGATTTTTACCCGAAAATATTTCTGATATAAGTGATTTAAGCGATGGACTATCTTTTAAGTCAAGAACTTGGCTTGTCTGATAAAAATTTTCAAGGGTATGCCAAATAGAAGTAGTTTTTTGAATCTTCTCGATAAATTGTGTTAATCTTTGCGTAGCTGGATAAGTTTGCCCTTTAAATAAATAGCAAATCGAAAATGGACCCACTGATTGTATTAATATTAAATCATCACCAAATTTCGCACGATCGAGTCCTTTCGCAAAAAATTCACTGCTGAAAGCTTTAAAAGCTGATAAAAAACTCCCAAAAAGAGTCTCATCACGTTTCCATTCCTCGGTAAATGGAAGTGAGAAAATCAGTGTTCCTCCCTCTGCTAAGATCAAGAGTAGTGTTGGTTGTTCATCCACAATTTCAGGAGGATCTATTGCGCCTTTTCCCTGTAAACGATTAAGTACACCGTCAATAGAAGCTAATTTAATGCGTTCTGGCATTGACGCGTTTTGCTCTTTAAGGCTATTCCATATGCTCAACTGTTCCAATAATCGATCATGTTCACTCGAAATTTTTATAGCCAATAAATTAAGACTATGCAATTCAGCAATACGTTGAGCTTGTATAAGAAAAATCTTCGCTTCCTCAATATTCATTTGAATTAATGCTAGTTTTGCTTGTAATAGTTTTGTTTCAGCTAAAACATGATAAGAGTGTTCTGCTTCTGAAATCTCAAGCAATTGAATAATTAATGGAGTAATCTCTTCTAAAATTTCTGGATCTTCAAAAGTAATTAATTCATCTAAGAGATATTCACAAAATGAGATTATAATCATTATATGAACCTGTGGGTCCACATATCTCCTGTTAGCTTCTTCTACTGCCTGCTTTAATAGCGATTCGGCTTCTGCTAGATTTCTCGTACGACCCTGCTTTTTTAAAACCATTGCCTTAGCTAACATATACCCGAGATTGAAAAATCTGCTTTTCATTCCTTCAGCAAGATCTTTTAAATGTGTTAAATATTGTCGCGCTTCTTCAAGAGAATTTTGGTCTACATATATAAGAATAAGCAATAGTAGGGAATAAAATGATGTGTATGAATATCCTACCTTTTCTGAAAAAATCATACTCTGCTTGAAATGATCTATTGCTTGATCGAAATTGCCCTTCACCCTATAAACAGATCCGATATTCATCATGCCACGCGCAAAAGGAGTAATATAATCCAATTCTTCTGCAAGAGAGGCTTCTTGTTTGTAAAATTTTAGTGCCCTTTCTATATCTCCTTTTTCTCTGTAAATATTTCCGAGAGTATCAAAAGTATCAACTTTGATATAATCCCCTACATCTTTTACTAATAAACTCTGTTTACAAGAATTCAATGCTTGATCGAGATATCCCTTATACCAATTTACCCTGCCGATACGAGATAAATTGGCTGCAATCCAAGGTTTAAGGCTTAATTCCCTTGAAATTTCTAAGCTCTTCATGAAATAATCTAAAGAAATATTTCTATCTCCCTTCACGACGCCATAAACCCAACCAAGAAAATAATTGGATTGAATGGAATAAATTTTAACATCGCTCTTTTCTGCTAGTTCGGAATACTGCATAGCTATATCTAATAATTTGTCGTATTCACCTTTAAAATAAAATACCCAGAATTTTAAGAACAATGTAGAAAATTTGATCCCTTGTTGGAAATAGATTGGTAATGATTCTTGGGTAAGTGGAGCAATAATTTTCTCTATCTCTGAAATCAAACGAAGACATTTATCAAGTTTACCTCTGAATACCACATATGCTTTCAAGATTAGGGCTTCAGAAATGCAAGGAATATTTCCTAATTGCTGGGCAATTTGATAGGCCGCGTCTCCTAATTCAATTGGTTTATTAAATTGCCATTTCATTACATACAACCTTCCCTTTAAAAGAAGTATTGATAATTGCTCTTCGGCTGTTATTTCACCTCTTTTTTCAAAATCTGTTAGGATTTCATGTGTTTCATTTATTTTTCCTTCAAGAAGGAGTTTTCTTGCTCGAGTTAATTCTTTTGATACTGAAACAGAAAACATTGATTCCACCATTCATTGATTTATTAAACATAAGTAAAAAAAAGTTTTAAACTTTAATGTCAAATATCTCTAGGTTAATGATCACGTTAGAGTTTCTTCTTCTTTCCCTTTATTTAATAATTTCCATGCTCTTTCTATTTCTTCTTTTGTTATTTCAAGCATAAATTCTTAATTGAAAATGTATGGATTAAAGAAAAGGAAGAAAATTTTCCTTAAAAGCATTTGGTACTGCTTGATGTTTATGGGTAATTTTATCTTCACAAAAAGTTTATTTTTCCATAACTCCGATTGGGAGTAAGTAACTTTTATTAGGTTATTAGGTCTATCTTTTAATTATTATATTTTTCTAAATAATGGTGAAATAAATGTCTAAGGTTAAAAATGCGTATAAAGAAATAGAAGATATACTTGGATCAGACTTTATATCCGATAAAGACTTTATGAAAGCGGCATATTCGAGAAATGTTGATCCTGCATTCCCAGATAGATGGGCTGATATGATCGTAAGGCCTGAAACCACAGAAGAAGTTTCTGAAATCGTGAAAATCGCGAATAAGTATAAAATTAGGATGGTTCCGCGAGGTGGTGGCGCTGATCTTGTTGGTGGCTCGGTAACTGAGAGTGGAATTCTTATAGATCTTACACGGATGAATCAAATCCATGAAATAAATGTGGATGATTATTACTGTATTGTTGGATGTGGAATTACATGGGGTAATATGCTATCAGAATTACAAAAAAAAGGCATGACAACAGGAATTCTTGGCCCGGGAAGTGGTTATTCCGCGACAATCGGAGGTGGACTTTCAAATGCAACTGTAGGATTTAGTTCAACTAAATATGGTTTAGTGCCAGATATTTGCCTAGGAGTCGAAGTAGTGCTACCTAATCCTGAAGGTACAATTATAAGAACAGGAGCTGCAGCAAGTAAGTATGCTACGCCATTCTGTCGTTATGGTGTTGCACCAGACTTTACAGGATTGTTCATGGGAGATGTAGGCACAATGGGCATAAAATGTAAGGCATTCCTGCGATTATTCCCTGATCCTCCCTTTAAAGCACGAAGATATTATATGCTCTTAAAGGATGATTATGATCACGTGTTTAAGATAGGTCATAAATTACGTAAGGAAGTTGGAGATGGATTAAATGATCTAATGGTATGGCCATCTATATTATTTCAATTATTATATGCTCAAGTTGAAAATAAACCAGAAAAAAGACCAAAAATAACGGGGCCAGTAGTATCAGTTACCTTAGAAGCAACTGATAAAAGAATCTTAGATGTATATCTCGAGAAAACTCATGAAATTATGATGAAAGATGATATATCTAGAACTTTTGAATGGCAGGAAATTGATTTAAACATGGCCTTGTCAAAAGATTGGAAATTTACACTGAAAGAGGAGTTTAATTTCTTTCAAAAGTATATCTCCACTGCCCCACCTAAAAGTTCATGTACAACTTGCCATAAGGTGGCGATTTCCAGGCTAAATGAAAGTGTTCAAAAAGGAGTACAATTCAATATAAACAATGCAAAAGAATTTCCACCAAAAAATCCACCTTACCCTGTTTTCGCCTCATTCCTTATGTTTCTACCTAATGGAAACTGTGTGATTGTAGGAGGACTCGGTGGTGATAATACAGATGAGAACCGTGAAGCGACAATGAATATCTGGCACAAAAAAATACGTCATCAAGTCAGGTATGGAGGGGCACATTACTGGCTCGGAGAATCAATTAGTCAGTCTATCGTCGAAGCGGGAGCCTACACCCCAGAATTCATGCAATTCTTTAAAGATATGAAAAAAACAGTTGATCCAAATTATCTCTTGAGCCCAAATAAGTTCCACTTATATTCTTACGACCACGATTATACAGAACATCTCATAGAAGATTAATTTCAAGTATAAATTTGTTCTATACTTTTTTCTATTTTTATAAAACTCAAGAAATCCAATAACAAACATGAACGATTCAAGTCAGGATGAATTAAAGCGAGCAGAAGAACTTATATTGGAGAGTAAAATGGATGAAGCTCTCAATATTGTTAGGAAAATTGAGGGTAAAGCCTGGGCATATTTTAATAAAAGAAATTATGAAGAAGCATTAAGTTTAGCATTAAAATGTCAAGTGTTATACGAAAAAATTGGGAATAAAATAGGGATCGCCTATAATTTAATCTTACTTAGCTATTCAAATACTCTCTCAGGCGATTACGATGCTGGTTTAAATTGTGGGTTGAAAAGTTTAAAGCTCTACGAAGATCTAAATAATCAAGAAGGAATAGCGTCTAGTTTATTTTTAATAGGGCTAGCATATAATTATAAGGGTAAATTTAACCAAGCAATTAAATTCTGTAAAAAAAGCTTATCTATCAAAGAAATTAATCCTATAATAAAGGTGGATGTTTTATCAAATTTAGGTCTTATGAACCTTCTCAAAGGAGAATTAGATCAATCTTTGAAATATTCTGAAAGTGGTCTTAAACTTGCTGAAAAATTAAAAATAAAAAGAAGTTTTGCTCCAAACCTTAGTGTCATCGGGGAAATTTATCAACATAGAGGTGATTATAACCGAGCGAAAGAATATCATATCCAATCGCTATTGATATCTGAAAGATTAGGTAATAATGTTCAAATTGGACTTGCATTAATAGCTTTAATAACCTTAGTAATAAATTCAGATGGTCCTTTTGAAGAAGCAAAGAAATATAGTGAACGCCTAAAAGAATTGGTTGATCAAAATCAGGAGGATAAGTTTATTAATCACTGTTATCTATATGGGAGTGCAATTATATTGCTCAAATTCAGTTCTCGAACACATGATCGTGCTGAAGCGGAACTACGGCTTAATCAAGTTGTTAAAGATAAGATATCTAATCCTTTAATATACATTGTGGCAAATTTTTATTTATGTGAATTTCTTATTGAAGAATTAAAGTTATCTAATGATTCAAAAGTACTAGATGAAATAAATCCATTAGTTAATCGTTTACTCAATATAGCTGAAAAGACACATTCATACTTGTGGCAATATTTCGCTAAGCTATTACAAGCAAAGTTAGAATTAATTCAGATGAATTTTAAAGAAGCAAAGTTAATCCTTTCACAAGCTCAGCAGATTGCAGAAGCTCATGATCTTCAAATGCTTGCTCAAATGATTTCAGTTGAACACGATCGTTTACTTGAGCAACACGATATGTGGGAGCACCTTAAAAAGACGAAAGCTCCTATGGAAGAACGTATAAATCTAGCTTCTTTTGATGGTATAAAAGCACGAATACAAGGAAAAGGTGCCTTAGAACCAGACGAAATAGTAGATGAACATCCTATATTACTTTTGATAATAGCCGAAGGGGGTGTTCTTGTATTTTCTTATCCCTTTTCTGAGGAATGGACGTTCGATGATGAGCTGTTTGGGGGATTTTTAACTGCATTTAACTCTATCAGTGATGAAATCTTTTCAGAAGGGCTCGATCGTGTGAAGTTTGGAAACCAAACCGTTCTTATGGAAAATATCGCAAATTTTTCAATTTGTTATTTATTCAGGGGGCAGACATATCCAGCAAAACAAAAATTTAATGAATTTATTAAGAGGATTCAAGAGGTACCTTCTGTATCTCAAGTTCTAGAAAGATATTACAAAACGAGTCAGGTTGCAAAATTAGCTGATATTCTACTGCTAGAACCAATAATACTGGAAATTTTTTCTAGCAAAAAGCACAATTGAATAGGATTTTAAATATTTTTCAAAA